>ENA-OQIG01000138-OQIG01000138.1-human-gut-metagenome-genome-assembly--contig:-NODE-138-length-40773-cov-3.651848_pt1 | contig 40773 bp, 41 predicted proteins | sample MGYA00242576_ERZ504741 | MGnify/ENA primary metagenome ERZ504741 (study PRJEB26092, sample SAMD00036436) | human gut metagenome | host: Homo sapiens | study: EMG produced TPA metagenomics assembly of... | reverse complement strand
CCACCGATGTGCAATGCTCCCGTAGGACTTGGAGCAAAACGAACTCTTACTTTTCTTTCTGCCATAATTTGGGTTAGTATAGGTAAATCGTGGCAAAATTAAACCTTTTTTTTCCACACTATTGTTTTTTTTTGTACTTTTCGCAAAAATTTCAGTGGATATGGAACATTTGAAGAAGAAAAAAAGATTTTCATGGAGAGATTTACTATATAAATCACTGCTGTTTGTAGGCACTGTGGCGCTGATTGTTTATTTCCTGCCACGTGACGGAAAATTCAATTACCAGTTCGACATCAACAAGCCCTGGAAATACGGACAGTTGATCGCTACTTTCGACTTTCCTATTTATAAAGAGGATGCAGTGGTAAAAAGGGAACAAGATAGCCTGATGGCTTTCTTCCAACCTTATTATCAACTGGATAAAAATATAGAAAAAGACGCAATCGCCAAGCTGAAAGAGAATTACCATACGAATCTGAAAGGTATTCTCCCTTCCATCGATTATTTGCGGTACATTGAGCGCACTTTAAAAGAAATCTATCAGGCAGGCATCGTTTCGACAGAGAATATACAGCTGCTTCACAAAGACAGCACTTCATCTGTCATGGTGATTGATGACAAACTGGCTAATCCACAGGCTACCGAGAATCTTTACACGGTAAAAAAAGCCTATGAGCACTTGCTGTCAGCAGACTCTACTCATTTCAACCGGGAAATTTTAAGGCAATGCTCCCTGAACGAATACATCACCCCCAACCTTACCTTTGACGAGGAACGTACCCAGCTGCCAAAGAAGAAATCCTGAACAACTATTCCTGGGCAAACGGATTAGTAGTCAGCGGGCAAAAGATTATCGACCGGGGGGAAATCGTCAGCCCGCATACCTATAATATCCTGGAGTCATTACGCAAAGAATCCATCAAACGGAATGAGTCCATGGGACAGAACCGTCTGATTCTCGGCGGACAGATTCTGTTTGTAGGAATGCTGATGCTTTGTTTTATGCTTTATCTCGACCTGTTCCGAAAAGACTACTATCAACGAAAAGGCAGTCTGTCATTGCTATTCACGTTGATTGTATTTTACAGTGTCATAACCGCTTTTATGGTAACACATAATCTATTTAATGTGTATATCATCCCGTACGCGATGCTACCCATTATCATCCGTGTTTTTCTTGATTCGAGGACTGCTTTCCTGACGCATGTCATCACTATATTGATATGCTCCATATCCCTACGCTTTCCGCATGAATTCATTCTGACACAGTTGGCAGCAGGATTGGTGGCGATATTCAGTCTAAGAGAGCTATCGCAAAGGTCCCAACTTTTCCGGACGGCTTTATTTGGTTATACTGACTTATGCAGCCATTTACTTCGCCTTCGATTGATGACAGAGAACGGTCTTTCCACCGACTTCTCGAAGTTGAACATACGAATGTACACTTACTTCATCATCAATGGAATTCTGTTATTATTCACCTATCCTTTACTCTTTTTATTGGAAAAGACTTTCGGATTTACTTCCAATGTAACGTTGGTAGAACTTTCGAATATCAATAATGACCTTTTGCGGCAAATGTCCGAGACGGTTCCGGGCACCTTCCAACATTCCATGCAAGTGGCCAATCTTGCTGCAGAAGCAGCCATCCGTATTGGAGCTAAAAGCCAGTTAGTACGTACAGGAGCTTTGTATCATGATATTGGTAAGATGGAAAACCCTGCTTTTTTCACAGAAAATCAGTCAGGAGGAGTTAACCCGCATAAGAACCTGAATTACGAACAAAGTGCGCAGGTCGTCATCAGTCATGTGACGGATGGATTGAAGTTAGCCGATAAACACAATCTGCCTAAAGCCATCAAGGACTTTATCAGCACGCATCATGGACGGGGGAAAACAAAATATTTCTATATTTCCTGGAAGAACGAGCATCCGGACGAAGAGCCGAATGAAGAACTGTTCACCTATCCCGGCCCGAATCCGTTCACCAAAGAACAGGCTATCCTGATGATGGCGGATGCCGTAGAAGCTGCCTCACGCAGTCTTCCGGAATATACAGAAGAAACAATCAGCAACCTGGTCGATAAGATTATCGATTCCCAGGTCACTGAAGGTTACTTTAAAGAATGTCCTATCACTTCAAGGATATAGCAACAGTGAAAGCTGTGTTCAAAGAAAAACTAAAGATTGCTTATCACACCCGGATCAGTTATCCTGAGTTAAAGAAGTAAGCAAACCTGCGCAAGCATCTTCAAGAACATCAAGTACATATTCAAACCCCTCGGCCCCTCCATAATAGGGGTCGGGTACATGATCTGCAGGAATACGGGTGCAATACTCCGTCATGCGATGAATCTTCTTCCATTCTTCGGGAGAAGGAGCTTTGTCTTTCAAGTCATCTATGTTCCGGTCGTCCATACCGATAATCAGATCAAAATTATAAAAATCTTCCGTACGGACGGGGCGAGAACGATGCACCAATTGATAACCGCGACGGGCTGCATGAGCACGCATCCGGCTATCCGGCAATTCCCCCTGATGATAAGACAGGATTCCGGCAGAATCTATCACAAATTCTTTTTCCAGTCCCGCTTCTTCTATTAAATGAAGTATTACGCCTTCAGCCGTAGAGCTACGGCAGATATTTCCTAAACAGACAAATAATATTTTCTTCATATATACATGATTGTTTCTCAAAAAGAGTTCAGTATCTGATTGGCCCGGTTCACGGTTATTGCGGCCGGGATTTCCGGCATACTACCCAAATTGAACGGAGCAAGCATTTTTTCTATCTTCTTTAATCCGGCCTTATTTCCTTTTTTCTCAAATTCCTGACGAAGGATATTGATCTTCTCATGCGCCTGTATTCCTTCAATCAAACGCTCGAAACGAATACAGCTACGAGCTCCCGGATATACAAGGTAAGTATCTCCGCCTGCCCAACTACGGAAACGGGAATCGAGCAGCGGTTCCAATGGCCAGCTGTTATATGCCAACGCAGATAACCATCCAGATGTTTCTTAGATGAATAATAACTCATCCAGGCTGCTTCTGCAGGATCAGAGAAAGTAAACGTGTTGGGATGGGCTTCCGTACAGCAGGTATAATAATTAGTACGCTTGTTCTCGGCAACACGACGCAGACGCACTTCTTCCGGGAAGTTCTGTCCGATAACAATACAATAATCATATAGATCGGGCTCAATTTCTTCATGATAGTTCCCGGCCAACGATACTTTAAAATCCGGATCAGCTTTACGAATCACTTTCAACGTCTTCTGCATCACTTCCATCGGACGTTCGTCCATTGCAATAGCACAAATATCAAACCATCCTTTTTCTTTCAGATGCTTGGAGAAAGAGGCAAGCATCGCTCCCCACATTTCTTCATAAGCCGCATCACCCGGTGCAGTTTTCACGAATTGCAGAGAGTTGGTTGCCTGATCGTAGTATTGGAATGACAATTCCCATGGAACCATTGAGTAACAATTAATCTGTTTATCAATGCCTACACTCATCATAAATTCCACCCAACGGTCGAAGATAGTATAATCAAAAGCCCATGTTCCATCTGCCCGTTTCATCCAGGTGACCATTGTATCAAAATAATCTTCTGTCTGACCATTCCAGGGTTTATGTGTCAAAGTAGCCGTGATAATCTTCTGTCCGGCATCTGCCAACATTTTCATCAAAGGACGCATAGCGTCAAAATGCTCCTGGCTCCATAAAGGAACCTGATAATAACGTGCCACTGCATAAGGACTTTGCCATAAATCCAAGTGATAAGCCATTCCGAAGGTTGAGGAAGTTCACGGGAAGAAACGGTAATTTCGAGATTCAGGCGTTGCAATAAACGCGAGCCGTCATTGATTAACAACTCCCCTTGATAAGTTCCGGGAGTAGCCGATTGAGGAATCCAGCACTGCACCCAAACCGGTTGAACAGTGTGAGCGGGCAAAGCCATCGTTTTCAGGTTGGTATCAATAGGATCGGCCACCAATAATGAATCATAATCTATGGACTTCCGGTGTCCGCAGGCACCTCTCCCATCCTTATTCAATTCATCCGTCATCACATAACGGACAAAACCACCTGTAAATGCATCTTTGGGAAGAACATTTCCCTTTTTGTCTTTAAAATCACCAAAGCTGAAATTCAGGTCTTTCAGTTCTACGCCTGTCCACACAACAGCTTGCGCGTTCACACGTTCGCCACGCCAGCCTTTCAGGGAAACAGTCTGTTGTTTCTTCAACTGCGGGAGTTGATGTTTCGCATACCGGGTATCTGTTGTACCCCAAGAGACTTGAGTGGAAGTCACCGCTGCCCACTCTTTATCAGAAGGTGCAGTAGGATCAGGCAACTCCTGATAAGTCAGTAAAGGGAACTTCGGTTGTCCTGTCGGAACACCACATTGAGTTACTCCCTGCTGGGCAAAAACTGCACCCACGCTAAAGAGACAAGTCAGAGAAAAAATAGTAAGTCGTTTCATGGTTAGTTAATTAAATGATTAAAGGTTATTATATGGGGGAAAATTATTAAATCACATAGGGTCTACATCATAATACACAATCAAAGATTTATAGCGTTCGTCCGCCAACATCTCGCGCTGGATACGTAACAACAATTCCCGTGCACGTCCCATCGGGGCATTCTGCTCAATCTTGACGACGATCTTTTTGATAAACAAAGTCTGGATACGGGCAACAGGAGGTTTATCCGGACCTAATACCCGATTGCCAAATACAGCCCGCAACTTATTCGCCATCACTGCCGCCATCTGATCCAGCAACGCTTCATTATGATTTTTCAGATAAACATATACCAGCCGGTAATAGGGAGGATAATGGAACATCTGACGTTCCACCAATTGTCCGCCTACCATATCTTCATAATCATTGGCAATGACCTGATGAATGATAGGATGATCGATACTCTTGGTTTGCAATACCACCCGTCCGCGTTTGTTCTTACGTCCGGCACGTCCCGCTACTTGTGCCATCAACTGAAAAGCACGTTCATAGGAACGGAAATCAGGATAATTCAACATGGTATCAGCATTCAATATACCTACTATACTGACATGATCGAAATCCAACCTTTTGATACCATTTGCGTACCAATCAATATGTCCGTCTTTCCCTGCTCAAAGTCTGCAATAATCTTCTCATAAGCCGAGCGGGTACGTGTAGTATCCAAGTCCATCCGGGCTACGGCAGCTTCCGGGAAAAGGATTTTGATGTCATCTTCAATCTTTTCCGTACCGAAACCACGGTTCACCAGTTCTGTTCCCTCGCAGGCAGGACAGGATTTCGGCAGTTGATACGTATAACCGCAGTAGTGACAGGTTAATTGATTAATTCCTTTATGATAGGTAAGGCTTACATCGCAATTCTTACACTTAGGCACCCAACCACAGGTACGACACTCCACCATCGGAGCAAACCCACGACGGTTCTGAAAAAGAATCACTTGTTCTTTCTGTTCCAAAGCCTCTTTCATATGTTGTATCAGAAGTGGCGAGAATTGTCCGACCATCCGCTTTTTGCGATGCAGTTCCTTGATATCCACCGGAATAATCTCCGGCAACTGGATTTCTTTATATCGTTCTTTCAGTTGTACGAAACCATATTTTCCCTCTCTTGCATTCTGCCATGACTCGATAGAGGGAGTGGCCGTACCCAACAGGGTTTTAGCTCCGTACATGGCGGCCAGTACAATAGCCGCGCTACGCGCATGATAGCGGGGAGCGGGATCTTGTTGCTTATACGTATTTTCGTGCTCTTCGTCCACAATCACCAATCCCAGATTTCGGAAAGGCAGGAAAATAGAAGAACGAACACCCAGAATAATATCATACCCGTTCTCTCCCAGTTGCTTCCGCCATATTTCAACCCGTTCGGCATCAGGGAACTTAGAATGATAGATACCCAGACGAGCACCGAAGACCCGTTGCAAACGCTCCGTGATTTGAGTGGTCAATGCAATTTCCGGCAACAAATATAACACCTGCTTTCCCTGACGAATCGCTTCTTCTATCAGATGGATATAAATTTCAGTCTTACCACTGGACGTTACCCCATGAAGCAGACAGACATTTTTCTCCTGAAAAGACTGCACGACTTCATCAAATGCACGCTGTTGAAACTCATTCAAAGGATTTAATTCGACAATCTCCTTCTCCTGCTTATCCAACCGCCCGATTTCATGGTAGTAGATTTCAAAAATCTTCTTATCCACCAATCCATTCAATACAGAAGGAGCCACATTAGTCCGCTGCAACAGTTCTTTCTTGGAGACTTCTTTCGGAGTTCCCGCTCCTAAAACGCCGGAACACTCCACATACTTCATGAGTAATGCCAACTGCTTCGGAGCACGAGACAGAATATCAAACAGGATATGAAGCCGCTTTTCATCCGCTGTACCCGCAAGCCGAACCCGTGCCTCTGTTTTAGGTTTATAAGTACGCCTCAACTCCTCCTTTACGAAAATCGCTTCTTTATCGAGCAAAGACTTGATGACCGTAAGAATATTTTTGATACCACTGTCCTTCTCCAGTTTAGTGACGCACTGTTGCGAATCTACGGCAAGTAAATCCAAAATACGTTGCTCACGTTCCGGCAATGGCGCATCCGCTTCAAAATCAGGATTATATTCAACGATCGTTTCACTCTCCAGTTTCAGGCCGGAGGGAAGTGCCGCTTTATAGACATCGCCTTGTGTACAGAGATAATAATCAGCTATCCACTCCCAAAATTTGAATTGAGCGGGTAACAGAATGGGAGAAGCATCCAGCAATGCAGATATATCTTTCACTTCGTACTCCGTTGGAGCACAATAATGAACGTTAAGGACGATAGCCGTATAAAACTTCTTCCGCCCGAAAGGAACTACCACACGGCAGCCTATCTTCACATCTTCCGCACATTCATCCGGCAAAGAGTAAGTAAAACTCTTCGGAAGCGGAAGCGGTAATATGACATCTACATACTTTTTCATTGCAGCTACAAAAATACAATAAAAAAATGGGGATTTAAAAGAAGGGAGAGAGAACACTTAAAAAGAAAACTCTACTTCATACGAGAATTGGAAGAAATATATTCGAGAGCGCAACAGGACAATCCCAAACAAAAAGAGTTTCCGGTTATCGGAAACTCTTTTTCATATACTATGTAAAGTGATAGACTACTTAAAAAATATAGCCACAGATACTTGCCAAGTCTTAGTCTTATAAGAAGCATTTGTTCCTTCAATATCAGCAGTATTACCCAATGGGATATTGTAATTAGCACCCACCTGCAAATGGTTCAGCAACTTCAAACCGGCACCCACATTGATACCTACTTCAGCTTTCTTCTTATCAATTCCCGATTTCTTTTCAAAATCGAAATAAAAGTCAGGACCTGCAGCCAGATAAATACCCGCCAGACTTCCCAAGCCAATGGTATATTTCAGGTTTACAGGAATATCAATACCGTTTTGTTTAACAGTAATATCATCATTCCCTTCTGAAACTTTGATACCCCGTTGAGCAAAAAGCAAAGATGCATCTACTCCCAACCCTACGATTGGAATATTAAACTCGGCCATCGGACCGATAAAGAAACCTGTGAAATTATCCTTTTTAAAGTTTTCGCTCACATTAGAGAAACTCGCCTTTGACAAGTTCAAACCTCCCTTTACACCAAAGTGTATCTGCGCCTGAGCAGGCATTGCCATAGCTATACATATAGCAATCATTAAAGCACCAAAAATCTTTTTCATAAATTTACGTGTTTATAATTCGGGACAAAGATATATATTTAGATTAAATAAACACAAATTATTGGTTGTTTGTTCATTTAAAGACGTCGTTGTCCTCCTGACGAACTAATAAGAATTTCTTATAAGTTCGATTTTATCTAATTGGTACGGTTATGAAGCAATTGATATTTTAGCAAATAAGTATTGAATTAATCCGATTTTACTTCCTGATTTTCATACAGATTCTTTTCAGCCAACAGGTACAGCAAGTAGTCTGCCCCAAGACGAGTTCTTTTTCCAACTTCCGCAACCGGTCACATTGTTTCAGCCATTTGATTTGTAAGGTATCATAGAGGATTCCGGCTGCTTTATATCTTGTGATTTCTTTGTCCTGTTTTCCTAAAAGTGATAGGTATATTGAACAAAGTTTTGATTTATCTATGCAATATCGTTCCAGTTTTTCGATATACATCAAGGTAGCCCCTTTTTCATTTCGACTCATAAACTCCTGAACACTGTCATCACTGATGATGTCGATGCCCGACCTTTCGTAGTCCACAGTGATTTCTCGCATCTCTATCAAGACCCAGATATATTCTGTCTCGAATCCGTACTTTGCGGCTGCCTCTTCTATACTAATCCATTGTGCCATAGCGTTTGTTTTTTCATGTGTGATACAAATAAGGGATGAATAATATTTTATTCATGTATATTAGCACAACGGGCATCCACGCTTTTTTGCAGTCTGCCGGGTGGGGATTGGCTAGGTTAAATTGGGGCAATTTATTACCGGCCGAATACAAGAAAGACGCAGATGCTGCTGTACCATTATCCGATCTTAAGGCTAGCTACACCCGCACAAAAGATAATGATAACAGCAGACACCCACGTCAATCGTTTATATATAACACATCTCTTACGAATATGTTGATATACATCCGTTCACGTGGAGTATCTACCGTATCATCTCTCTTTGTTTGGATTGGCTATTTCTAAGATCGAGAGATAATACGCTTTTACTCCATAATGGAAATAAAAACCGCCTTCTGCCTATTCCATCACGCTGATGGGCTGAAAGCGTACGGCAAAGATATATGTTTTTTTGAAACGCAGTCGAAATATGGAAATAAATACTGGAAGTTATGTATTAAAATGAATCTGACAAAAGACGGCTCTACTTCTCGTTCTTGATTATGGAAATATTTCTCACAAATAAAAGTTATAGCAGTTTTTACCCTCACACCCTCACCCATTGGTCAATCCCTTTATTCATCGGCATTACAGGTGTGAGGTAAAATGATGGCAGGGTGAGGGTAACTTTTACCCTCACCCTGCCATCACGTAAGCGCTTCCACTAATCTGCACCTACAACAAACTGTTATCATCTGATATACTGAACATTAATTATTTCCGCAAGAAGTATTAACAGCTATCACCTCAAGTATTAACACTGTAGACTTCAGCCATTAATAGTTGAAAAATCAGGTATTAACACATGGGAAATGGAGTGATAATACCTGATCAATGGTTTAATATCATCTGAAACAACAGGTGAAACGAGCGTATAGATACAGATGAAAGCATCATACCATAATAAGATTGCAAATGGCTTATCCATTAGGAAAGTTCCAGTTTCCAATAGGACGAATGACAGTTTCATATAATGATACTAACAGTTTCCCGGTGAGAGACTATAGTTTCCCCGTAAGGAAACCATTGTTCCCCCATAGGGGAAACTTTAGTTTCAAGCCTGCGAACAGATTGTTTCAAGCCTCTAAACAAATTATTTGAAGCTATAAAACAAATTTAAGCTGCTGACCGGAAATTAGCCAACCAGTAATCACGGGGAAAACACAACTTACCCGACAACTGAAATCAGGATGATCCACACACAGCGTATGCGACTAGAAAGACGTATTCTTACTACTCTATGAGAACAAATCATTCAACGCTTCGCTCATGCTGGGATGAGTAAAGATGAAATCACGCAGGAAAGTATAATCCTGACCTGTTTTCATTGCCATGGCAACTATATTGATGACTTCGCCGGCATCAGGCGCAAACAGCATACAACCTACTATTTTTCCCGTATTCTTATCAATGACAGCTTTCAACAGACCGTCCGTCTCTCCCAATGTCTTTGCTCTCGGTATCGCCATAACAGGCAATTTCTTGATAATCACATCCAAATCCTGCTTACGAGCCTCATCCTCATTCAATCCGATACGCGCCATTGGAGGATCAATAAATACGGAGTAAGCAACCGGATTACGGTCACTTGTTTTCCGCTCCTTATCTCCAAACAAATCTTCACAGATAATCCGATAATCATCCAATGAAATATAAGTGAACTGCAAACCACCTTTCACATCACCCACGGCACGTATATTCGGATTAGTTGTTTTCAGATATTCATCCACAATGATCGCTCCACGTGCGTCCGTCTCCACTCCGGCAACTTCCAGATTAAGATCTTTCGTATTGGGTTTGCGCCCCGTAGCCAACAAGACAGCATCAGCTTCAAGTCCGAACGCTTCACCTGTTTGTGAGTCAGAAAAAACAACGACAGCCCTATTTTCAACATGCCGCACAGATTGTACCTTCACGTTCATCCGAAAAACAATACCTTTTTTCTCCAATGTTTCCTTTACACTTGCAGCAATGTCACGATCTTCACGAGCAATTAGTTCCGGATAACTCTCAAGCACCGTCACCTGCGAACCGAACGAAGCATACATAGACGCAAACTCTAAACCAATATAACCGCCGCCAACAATAACCAGCCGACGGGGAAGATCGGTTAATTCCATGATTGAAGTACTGGTATAAACCAAAGAATTGTCCGCAATTCCTTCAATAGGCGGAATAATTGTTTCCGCTCCGGTGTTGATAATTATTTGCTTTGATGTTAACCATATTTCTTCAGTAGATGTACGGACGGAAACCACATCGGCAGATACAAAAGAACCTACACCTGTATAAACTGTTACATTAGGATGATCTGCCAGATTATGGTAATTCTTATCTCTCAACGCACTTGTCACAGACTCCTTCACAGCAATAGCATTGCGATAAAACTCTCTTCTTTCTTCAAACGTCGAATTCTTCATGCCGGAAGCAATTTTAGCCTGATGAACTAGCGTCTTTGTCGGAATACATCCGATATTGATACACGTCCCTCCATACATTTTATCAGAACGTTCAACAATGGCAACTTTCCGCCCACGTTTTGCAAACTCTGCCGCAAGGGTCTTTCCTCCCTTACCGAAACCGATAATAATAACATCAAATGCATTCATATCTATATAACTTTTAATGGGTTCAAGACTTGCTTATTAGGTTAACAACGAATGATATTGCAAAGTTCGTCGCTTTCGAAGTAATAAACAATAACCATTTCGCCGGATGAATTAGCAATTATTCCCGTATAAGGTCAAAGTAATAAATAATCAAAAATCGCCGGAACAGATCAATGATTTGCCCGGCGATATCTCATCTTAAACCAATCTCCACTTACTATATATCAATCAACGATTCGGGTGAATGTCCAACTTCACCGGTTTAATCATATTTTCCGGTTTTAAGATAGTATCCAGGTCTTCCTTGGAAAGAATGTTATGTTCCAAAACAAGTTCATAAACTCCCTTCCCTGTTTCCAATGCTTCTTTGGCTATTTTAGTAGAGTTCTTATATCCGATCACCGGATTCAGGGCTGTCACTACTCCAATGCTGTTATGCACATCTCTCCGGCATTTTTCTTCATTAGCCGTAATGCCGTCGATGCATAAGGTGCGCAAAGTGTCAAAACCATTCATTAGTAAATCGGCAGACTCGAAACAGCATTGTGCCATCACCGGCTCCATTGCATTCAGTTCCATTTGAGCTGCTTCACCGCTCATGGCCACACAAAGGTCATTTCCTATTACCTTGTAAGCCACCTGGTTCATCACTTCAGGAATCACCGGATTCACTTTTCCGGGCATGATGGATGAGCCGGCTGCATTGCCGGCAGATTGATTTCTCCCAATCCACAACGCGGACCGGAAGCCAGCAACCGCAAGTCGTTACATATCTTATTCATTTTAACAGCAATACGCCTCATCACTCCCGAATAACCTACCATGCAGGAAGTGTCCGAAGTAGCTCCCACCAAATCGTCTGCTAGTTTGATATCCAATCCCGTAATCTTGCGCAAAGCGGCAATGCACTTCTCCGCATATTCCGGTTCGGCAGTGATTCCTGTTCCAATGGCTGTTGCTCCCATATTGACTGCCAGAAAATCTTGTGCAGCAAAATCAAGGTTCTTTACTTCATGTGACAAAATACTTGCAAAGCCATTAAAGGTTTGCCCAAGAGTCATCGGTACGGCATCTTCCAATTGGGTACGCCCCATTTTGATGACATGTGCAAACTCATTCGCTTTCTTCCGGAAAGACTCGATCAGAACCTCCAAATGCTTAACCAATTTCAAATGAGTATAATACAGTCCAATGTGAATGGCTGTAGGATAAGCATCGTTGGTGGATTGCGAACGGTTGACGTGATCGTTAGGCGAACAGAATTGATACTCTCCCCGCTGATGCCCCATCAGTTCCAATGCCCGGTTGGCAATCACTTCATTGGCATTCATGTTGGTGGTCGTACCGGCTCCTCCCTGAATCATATCTACCGGGAACTGCTCGTGATGCTTTCCTTCGAGTATTTCTTTACAGGCTCTCAAGATAGCATCCGCTTGTTCTTCAGTTAATAAGTCCAGTTCACGGTTGGCAACGGTGGCTCCCATCTTCGTAATAGCCAATGCCTGAATGAACAAAGGATATTCATTCAAATGAAACTTGCTGATGCGAAAGTTTTCAATGCCACGGAGTGTCTGTACTCCATAAAGTGCACTTTCCGGCACTTCACGACTACCTATCAGGTCACTCTCTGTACGAGTTTTTTTTGATAAATTTTGTTCCATATCGGTTGTTTTATAGTAATAACGTTTTCGTTAGTTCTTATAATAACCAACCAACGATGTTATTGTTTTAATAAATATGCAAAAACTATTCAAAGACTTTTTTGTTGTAAATAGAAGAAAAAGAAAATACAAAGAGAAGAATCGCTTATCTTTGTTTTTGAATTTAAAACAGCAATCTATGATATTACAATTAGCATTTGTTCTGACAGCCATTATTATTGGCGCACGCCTGGGAGGTATCGGACTTGGCGTAATGGGAGGCGTAGGGTTGGCAATACTCACGTTCGTTTTTGGTTTACAACCCACTGCGCCTCCCATCGACGTTATGTTAATGATTGCCGCCGTAATCTCTGCCGCTTCCTGTATGCAGGCGGCCGGAGGTTTGGACTATATGGTGAAACTGGCAGAACATTTGCTTCGTAAAAATCCTTCACACGTCACTCTGCTTAGTCCGCTGGTGACTTACCTCTTTACTTTTGTAGCCGGAACCGGACACGTGGCTTATTCCGTACTGCCGGTAATTGCAGAGGTTGCCACCGAAACAAAAATCCGTCCGGAACGTCCGTTAGGTATTGCCGTCATCGCTTCCCAGCAGGCCATTACGGCAAGTCCGATCTCTGCCGCTACCGTGGCACTTCTCGGACTTTTAGCCGGATTCGACATTACCCTGTTCGACATTCTCAAAATTACGATTCCCGCCACCATCATTGGAGTGTTGGTAGGCGCCTTGTTTTCCATGAGAATCGGTAAGGAACTGGTGGAAGATCCCGAGTATCAGAAAAGATTGAAAGAAGGTTTATTCAACAATAAAAAGGTGGAGATTAAAAGTGTCAAGAACAAACGTTCGGCAATGATTTCCGTTATCATCTTTATATTGGCAACTGCTTTTATCGTGCTTTTCGGTTCTTTTGAAGGAATGCGCCCCAGTTTCCTGATTGATGGGGAAATTGTCACCTTGGGAATGTCTTCTATCATCGAAATCGTGATGTTGTCGGCTGCCGCAATTATCCTGCTAGTAACGAAGACAGACGGGATCAAAGCAACGCAAGGTTCTGTATTTCCGGCAGGTATGCAGGCGGTGATTGCCATCTTCGGTATTGCCTGGATGGGAGATACCTTTCTTCAGGGAAATATGGGACAGCTGACTCTCTCTATCCAGGGAATTGTGCAACAAATGCCGTGGTTGTTCGGTGTCGCCCTGTTTGTGATGTCTATCCTGCTATATAGCCAGGCTGCCACTGTACGGGCACTCGTCCCTCTGGGCATTGCGTTAGGGATTTCTCCTTATATGCTGATCGCTTTATTCCCGGCCGTGAACGGATATTTCTTTATTCCGAATTATCCTACCGTGGTGGCTGCGATTAATTTCGACCGTACCGGGACAACAAAAATCGGCAAATATGTGTTGAATCATTCGTTCATGATGCCCGGTCTGGTATCGACCGTTGTGGCTATTGCACTAGGTTTGCTTTTTATACAAATATTCTAATAGATCATATTATTAACCTAAACATCATTCAGTTATGAAACAATTCAAAAGCTTTGGACTGGTAGTAGTCACACTACTGTTTTCCGTAACTATGGCATTCGCCGCAAAACCGAATATTCATATTCTTGCTACGGGAGGAACCATCGCAGGTACGGGAAGCTCGGCTACCGGAACCAGTTATACGGCAGGACAAGTTGCCATCGGCGCACTGCTCGATGCTGTACCCGAAATTAAAGACATCGCCAACGTAACCGGAGAACAGATTGTCAAAATCGGTTCGCAGGACATGAACGACCAGGTTTGGTTGACGCTTGCCAAGAAAATCAATGAACTACTGAAACGCCCGGACATTGACGGCATCGTGATTACTCACGGAACAGACACCATGGAGGAAACTGCTTACTTCCTGAATCTGACTGTCAAGAGTGACAAACCGGTGGTATTAGTAGGCGCCATGCGTCCGTCTACCGCTCTAAGTGCCGACGGCCCGTTGAACCTTTACAATGCCGTTGTTACCGCAGCCGCAAAAGAATCGAAAGACAAAGGGGTATTGGTTGCCATGAACGGCCTGATCCTCGGAGCGCAGAGCACGGTTAAAATGAATACGGTCGATGTACAAACTTTCCAGGCTCCCAACTCCGGCGCACTGGGTTATGTACTGAACGGAAAAGTGTTCTACAACCAAGTAACGCTAAAGAAACATACTACCCAGTCCGTTTTTGATGTCACTCATCTGAACGCGCTTCCTAAAGTAGGTATCGTGTACAGCTATTCCAACATTGAGGCCGATATGGTAACTCCGATGCTTAGCAACGGGTACAAAGGCATCATCCACGCAGGAGTAGGAAACGGAAATATTCACCAGAACATCTTCCCGGTACTGACGGATGCCCGCCAAAAAGGTATTCTTGTCGTTCGTTCTTCCCGTGTCCCGACCGGACCCACCACACTGGATGCAGAGGTGGACGACGCCAAATATCAGTTTGTGGCTTCGCAGGAACTGAACCCGCAGAAATCTCGTGTTTTGTTAATGCTTGCACTAACAAAAACTACAGACCGGAAACAGATTCAGCAATATTTCAACGAATACTAAAAACCTGACTTACTTATGAAAAAATGGATATTCATGCTGCTCCTCGCGGGTAGCATACAGGGAATATATGCTCAAAAAACAGAGAAAAAGGAGAAATTCAATCCGAACACTCCCCTGTTTGAAGAGCTGACAGACGTGAAAAAGAAAACAGATAAATTCAATCTTTATCTGAATATGCAAGGGAGCTTTGACGCTCATTTCCAGAATGGTTTTCAGGAGGGTGACTTTAATATGCACCAGCTTCGTATCGAAGCCAAAGGAAATATCAACAACTGGCTGTCTTACCGCTATCGTCAGCGCCTCAACCGCTCGAACGATGCAAACGGCATGATTGATAACCTCCCGACTTCTATCGACTATGCCGGAATCGGTATCAAGCTGAATGACCAGTTTAGTCTTTTTGCAGGAAAGCAATGTGCCGCATACGGTGGTATCGAGTTCGACCTGAATCCGATTGACATCTATCAATACAGTGATATGATTGATTACATGAGTAATTTCATGACCGGATTGAATGTGGGTTATAACATTACTCCCGAACAGCAGCTTAACCTGCAGATATTGAACAGCCGTAACAGTTCTTTCGATAATACTTACGGAATCACAGAAGATGCCGAAGGTAATCTCCCCGATCTGAAATCGGGCAAAATGCCACTGGTTTATACATTAAACTGGAACGGTAATTTCAATAATGTATTTAAAACCCGTTGGTCGGCTTCTGTTATGAACGAGGCCAAAAGTCACAATATGTATTATTATGCTTTAGGTAACGAGTTGAATCTTGGAAAATGGAATGCTTTTGTCGATTTCATGTATTCAAAAGAGGATATTGACCGGAAGGGAATCATTACCAGTATCGTAGGTCGTCCGGGCGGTCATAATGCTTTTGATGCGAACTATCTTTCGGTTGTTGCCAAGTGTAATTACCGCTTTCTTCCGAAATGGAATGTTTTTGTGAAGGGTATGTACGAGACGGCTTCCGTAGGCAAGGCGTCCGAAGGTATAGAAAAGGGAAATTACCGTACCTCCTGGGGATATCTGGGCGGTATCGAATATTACCCGATGGAAACCAATCTGCACTTCTTTGTTACCTACGTAGGACGTTCGTATGATTTCACTTCCCGCGCCAAGGTGCTGGGACAGGAGAATTACAGTACTAACCGTATTTCTGTAGGATTTATCTGGCAGATGCCTGTATTCTAATTCTAAAGCAAGAAACCGAGATGACAATAAAAAATACCCGATAGCTTCTTACAACAGTTATCGGGTATTCTTATATGTTCGGTCTTTTTAAATCAATACTCTTCCTCGTTGAAGAGTTGTGTCTCATTTGATTATCAATCAATTATATTTCAAAGAATGATTTTTAGCCAAACAAACCACACCATCTGAGGCTATCAATGGCAAAGATATGTGTTTTTTGACAAACAAATGAAAACAAGCACAACTTTTTGCTATACACAAGGAAAAATCATTGCCCATGTTTTTTCTTTCCCTTATTTAATAGTAGTTTGTTCGTTCTAACGAACGAAATTATCAGCTAAGACTTCTAATCATATTTCAACATGATTCATGCGAAATACATAGTCATACCTTTCTGATAAAGGTTCAAGCTCTTTTGTCAGAGTTTCAAACGAAGGTTTACCGAATAGCACAGCCAGGCTATCTACTGCTTTTTGCAAGCGTTTACCCAATATGCGTATAGTTTCAATGTGAGAAAGTCTATTAAATAAGGTCCCATATAATATTGCATATTTCATAGAACGAGACGAAACTTTATTGAAATTCTCATCTCTTTGTGCTGGAAGTTTCATTGTATTGCAAAACTTTACAAATTTTTCCAATGAGTCAAGACCAACGTTACTTATGCTCCTTTCCAAACTATCATAAAACTGTTTCTGAGAAAAGTTTCTTGATGAATAGGGTATTTGGTCAAATTTATAACGAAATTTATTAAGATAACATATCTCCATTGCAGCAAACATAGACAGAGAAAAGAAGTTTAAGTCATCTCTAGTTATAACGCCATCACCTGTAGCTTTTACCTGCTCGTATCGCTTACTTATCATCTTCTGATATTTCATTAACAAAGATGTTGATAATTCACCATAACCTTTTAACAGTTGCTTGCTGAGGAAGATATCCTCCTGTTCTTCTATTTCTCTATTATTGCTTGTTTCTGCCGAGCCTTCTTCCTCTTCATCAATGATCGCATCATCTATCGAACGAATCTTTTTTTTAATACTCTCCTCAATACATTCAATCAGTCTTGATGTACGATCTATTTGGAAAATCCTGCTACTTTTTGCATCGTCATTGTCATATTCCGAATTGTATTTTATTTCGGGCAAAGATAAATCAGATTGCCTTTTATCTTCTGATGAAACTTTAATCTTTGGAGAAACTTTTTCACCAGCATCATTAACTAAGTCCCACATTACATCAGATAGCATATCAGCAACCTCCATACCATCATATCCTTCATTCTCAATACGAGAAATGAATCTATTAAGATTACGACTCATTTTCGACGGATTTGTTGTGGCTAAGAACTCAGTCCAATTGACGAACAGCTTATTAGATATAGATTTCTTGTCTTTATCCACTAAATAACATGTATATTGAGTTTTTGCTAACTTTATATCAGTACTATATCTATTGCCTTTATCATGTTTAAGTTCACTTACAAGAGTCTCAATTCCATTGTCGATAGACAGTAGTACTCCATCAGGAATCTCCTCATTGCTATAGACATTTAATTTACCTGATTCGTAATAAGCGGATAATAGTCTTAATCGTCTTCCAGTTTCAGAAGGAGCTTCATTAGAATGTTTGGATCTATTAGTTGGCACATCTATTCTTTTCTTGGTTTTCAGACCAAGTGTAGATAGAAAATCTTGCTTTGTCGAATGATACAAGACTCCAAACTCTTCATTTATGCCTCTGTGAGTTATTGTTCCAAGTCCGGCTAATGTTGCATTTGCACTGCCAACCATACAATATTCAGCATCATTAGTCTTAAAGTGCAAAACCTTTGCATGCAATTGACGTTCATATGTTTTAAAAGCTATTTTACCCCTTTTTGTTTCGCTGAAATCATAAAAATGAATACTGCTATTTGGAAGCATTCCGCTTGGTGGCAAAGCACAATCTTGGTGAATCAAACATTCACCGTTGAGTTCGGACAAAGTTGGGATAATGTAATCAATGATTCTCCATATTCATCAAAATATGGACTGAGAAGTGTTATAGTCTGCACCTCATTTAATGGCACTAAATTTGAAATTTGTTGTAAAATCCCAGACTGAGAATCATTATACAGTAAAGCAGCATTTAACCCTTCTTGTACCTTGCACATACTATGAGGCACAATATTGAAAGAGGAATCTAAAAATGTACAATTTTCAGGAATCTCACGAAGAATTCTATTATGATCATAGTCGTTACATTGCTTTGTAAATCGGCAGAGATACTGCAACATTCTTCAATGAGAGGACGATGCGTCGTATCAGTCTCATCTATCATAAAACCTGTAAATGCCTCATGATTTTTTCCATGTCCTGTAACTGTTAGATTACCAGTACCAAACACAACCAATACAGCGTCATCTCCTACAAAGAAATTAATCTTAGGATGAAAAGCTCCGACAGCACTTATAGATGTAATGGAGTACTCCTTACCAATATGTCTAATATAAATAGGAGATACATATTCCATAGATTTATCCATTTGATTGGTATCGGCAAACACATTTATGCTACATACTTGCTTACGATGAAGCATGTTCAATAATTGATTATCGAAATGTATCAAATCTATGGCATAAGTAGTCAATACAGCTGAATGATATTTGCCATTTTTGCCGCCGCTAGGAATATCCAATAATATTGCATGCTCATTCTTTTCCATAATTCTCAATGAATTGTGATGCTATCTCAGTTAGTGTATTATCTTCATCAAGATAACCCATGTCTTGTAAAAAATTAAATAGAGAATTAATACGCGGCGATGTTTCAACGGGATACCGTTGCTCTACTAGAACAATCCGTCCATCCTCAAGAATAAATTTTCTTAGGTCTGAATTATTCTTTCCCATTTTAGCAATAGCAACCACAGTATGTTCCTGCATTATTTGTACTATCAGAGATTCTATAAAGCTAGATATAGAGAATGACAGGTAACGCTCCATATAAGATCTTAACCCTTCACTGAGTATGCCTCGCTGACGTTTCAAATCATTTTTTTTCTCAAACTCCTCTATTTCTTTTGAGTTATTCTCAAATTCAGTATAAAGTCTCAACAGGAGTCTTATCGCATGTACTGCTGCAGAAATATAATCTTGTTTGCTGACGTAATCCCTTAACTCATCATAGATTATATTTATATTATCACTCACATTTTTCCTCCATTCGTCAAGAGAGTTATAATTCATCTCTTTCTCTATAACCGACAATAAAGATTGTTTAATATCTTGAGAAAGTAGTGCAATTGGAGGATTGTGCAATTCATGAATTTTGTAAAGTATTAAGCAGAAGAACAAGTCAATACAATAATGTAGACCTTCACATAAATAATAGAAATACCACCCAAATGCGGCATGCAAATTACCGTCTTCAGTTATATGCAAAAAACGATTCTTTACAAACTCTTGAATCTCTACGCCTTTTGAAATATCATTTAGGAGCAAAAAGATTGTTTCTCTTCGCAAGGAAGAGTCCTCGTCACTTTTCGTAAGCAAATTATTCAAGAACAGCCATTCCTCAGAGCCTACATTTATGCGATGTATAGCTAAAGATTGTAAGTCTTCTATTGCTTCTTCTTTAAGACTTCCATCCAGAATACATTTAAGAAATAATTTCCGGATGTTTTCATCAATACTATTTCTGACAGCATCAGCTAGCTCTTTTCCTTTGTTACGAAGATAGAATCTGCCTTCTTCAATTTTTACAAGTTCATAATAAATAAGAGAACCAAGATAGTACTGGCCAAAAGCTCCACTTTTGAATGTCCAGTACTTATCTTTAGATTCATAATCAGCACCATCTGCAATATCATAAATACCATCCTCTATTTGCTTATATCTACCTTGTGAAACAAACAAAGCTCCAACCACAGAACCAACATTTTGTTCCTTCATAATTAGTGCCATTGCCAACTCTGCACGACGTATAAAATTATATTGATGCAGAGATGTTTGACCAGCAACTTCAAATTTGTCATATTCACTAAGTAGCCAACAATAAAGGCTGTAATAGCGGATGTGACGGGTTAGATTGGTGAGCCCAGGTAACAATTTGCTATAGGTTGCAATTGAACTGTTCTGGATTCCCAATGGGTCACGTCCACCTTTGAAGCCATCGTTCGATGCCCAAAATACATTTGTGATTTCAGATTGCTTGTATTGTGCCATTGTACAACAGAATGAACAAAATACTAATAGTACATCTCAATATATTGGTATGCACGTTCAAATACATCATTGTCTTTTATCTGATACTTAACCCAAAGGATAGCGCGTAGTTTCTTTTTAATTTCTCTACGGGCTGTAACACTTTGGAATGCATCATTAAATTGACGTACAATGTTAACCACCTCATTATCTATATCATTTACAACTTGCTCAACGATAATTGGGGTTTCTTCAGTCTTAATACTTTGGAAAAGGTCTGTTAAGGCAGCACGAGCTTTTGCTCTTTTATCCTGGGACTCATCCTTTTTCTTTTCTTCTTCAAGCAAGTCTTTTGCTAATGCAAGAAGTTGTTTCAAGAAATCAATACTACTGATTAGATTTTGTTCCATTCGTTCACGTAGTTCATCCAATTTTTCTGCAAATTTCTTGAAGTTAGGATCACCTTTATGCTCGCCCAATCTCAATCGAAGCATTTTCTCTACTTCAACAATCTTCTTCTCACGTGCTTTTTCATCTTCAAGGACTGCATCTATCACATCGGCATCAACTACCAAATCCTCTAGTGGAGTACCAATGTCAATAGTTTCAATGTTGCGATGTATAATCTCAATGGTCTTAGCTCCAAGCAAAGTCCAGATAAGATTACCACCACTTACAGGACGTACACTTTGATACACCTGAGCCAACCAAGTATAATCATTTTGGAATTCGGCCAAACAAGCATCGGGAGAAACTATCTCCCACGCTTTATTGAGGCGGGCAAAGTGGCGTCCAAAGTTTGTCTTCACACCATCATCTTTTAAGCATTGTTGAGCAGCAGTAAGCCCCTCCCATCCACCAATAGTTCTATCTACGCCAGGGAAGAACTCAATACATTGTTGCATGAATGTAGGTATAAGACTTTGATTTCATCGATATTCTGAACAATGGTCTTAACCGTCTCTTCATCAAAAGCAAGACTCTTAGCAACATCCTCAAATACACCAACAAAATCAACAATCAACCCACATTTCTTATTTTCATTGTAGGTACGATTGGTTCTGCAAATGGCCTGCAACAAAGTATGATTCTTCATTGGTTTGTCCAAATACATACACTGGAGTATAGGTGCGTCAAAGCCAGTTAACAGTTTACTTGTCACGATGACAAATTTCAGCGGAGACAATGGGTCTCTGAACTGGTCAAGCAATTTCTTTTCCTCATCGCGACTACGCTTATACGCCTTATATTCATCTGCTTTATCTCCAGCAGTATGCATTACAATTGTTGTTTGGTCATCTGTGCCAAGAAGAGCATCCAAAGCCTTTTTATACTTGACGCAACATTCTCTATTGTAAACAACAACCTGAGCTTTCATGCCTGTTGGCTTCACATACTCTCTGAAATGAGAGACAATATACTTACAAACGTCATTGATTCTTTTTTCAGCGGTAAAGAATGCATCAACGCTTGTTCTTCTTACCAATTCGTTCTTGTCTTCCTCGCTAATTTGGTCGGTAAGCTCATCAAACTCCTTTTGCAACTTAGCATCGTCCAAATGCATTTCGACTGGAACAGTCTTGAAATTAAGTTCAAGAGTGGCCCCATCTGCTACTGAGTTTTGGAATGTATATTTTGATATGTATCCGTATTTATCCTCCTCGGCTCCAAAACATGCAAATGTATTATGGTCATTACGGTTGATTGGCGTACCTGTTAATCCAAAGAAGAACGCATTTGGCAATGCTGTGCGCATCTTTTTACCCAAATCTCCTTCTTGGGTTCTATGAGCTTCGTCCATCAAGAGGATGATATTGTCACGTTCATCAATTACCTCACCATCATTCAAATCACCGAACTTAAAGATAGTGGTAATCAAAATCTTTCTTTGATGGATCTTTTCCTCCAGTTCTTGTTTGGATGATATGCTATCAATGTTAGGTATTTCTGCACGTGTGAAATCGCCGGTAATTTGGTCTTCCAAATCAATTCTATCGTCCACAATCACAACTGTTGGTGCTTTTAGCACTTCCTGACGACGAAGTTTTTGAGCCGCAAATACCATCAACCACGACTTACCAGAACCCTGGAAATGCCAAATCAAACCTTTACGAGGACCAGAGCCCTTTGTATATGTTGACAAAACACGTTGAACAATAGCTTCGCCACCCAAATATTGTTGGTAACGACATACAATTTTAATTTTCCTACCTCCTGAGGTTCCTGTAAAAACAGAATAGAAGCGATATATATCCAATAGTCTTTCAGGAGTCATCAATGATACATAGTTATGCTCAACATCTTCCAATGTACCATGCTTACGCTCCTCATCAGCAAACCAAGGACCCCATTTGTCAATAGGACATCCGATACCTGCATACTGTAATTCTCTTCCTTCGCTTGCAAAGGTTAGAATATTCGGAACAAACATTTCAGGGATACTCTTCTGGTAATGCATAATATCAGTAGCACCATCAGCCCATGTTACAGACGCCTTAACAGGAGTCTTTGCTTCACCGATAACCATAGGTATACCATTGATAACATATACAAGGTCTAAACGCTTGCCTCCCTCCTTACTCTTTCTCGGATACTCCCACTGATTAGTCACTATGCAACGATTCTTATATTCATCATCCTTGCCTGCAAAGAAACGAATGTTGATATTATCGCCATTGTCCCCAAATGGGTATGAGTTCTCTTCAAACAGCAACTTGCGGAACTTATCATTGGCTGTAATTAGTTCATCAGAAGCTCCTCCACTTGTAATACAAGCTCGAAGTTTATATATAACCTGTTCTGCTTGTTCAGCAGTAATAGGATTCAATGCCAACAATGCCTCCATGAGCCATTCTACAACAAGAACTTCATCAGGAAGTCTCGGAACAAACTGCGGTTCCACATATATCCAACCGCATTGTCCTGCCGCATTAATGAGCATTTGCTCAACCGTATTTTCTTCGTTAAAGTATGCCATATGTTATTATATTTTTGTTTCTAATTGTAATATTCTGATTTATCGGCTTGTGTGAGGACCTCAACAAACAAGATTTGTTCATCCATACTAGGAACAGGAACTTTCATTTTCTTGATATCTGAGAATACGATATCAACTTGATTTGTAGAACCAGTTACATATTGCCTGTATATTTCTGCTTGCGTATCATTTAAAGAAAGGTATGTATTAAGCACTTCTGGAAGAATCACTGCTCTATCTGTTGACAAGGCAATCACATGTCCATCATTTATGTAGGTATTATTGTCTGAAGGACAAATAAATACACAACATCGTCCAAGAGTACCATTTCCAGTTGCATTCAAGAGAACATCTCCTGATTCAAGTATTCTCTTCCTAACTGGGATTTCCTCGTTGTGGTATTTTATATTACCCAAACGTTGACCATCCCAATGGATACATGCTTGATTAATCACTAAGACAGAAGAAGATTCAACATATTTTGGCGTTATCCCCTTATTCATGATTGGACAAACCGATTCAAGGGTTTGCTTATTATGAGTATTATAATACATCTCGATAAATTGCGATTTGCAACCAACAAATTCTGATTTATCGGCTTGTTCTGCAATTGTAACAAACGCTTTCTGATCCTCATCTGATGCATTTGGAATGCCGATTTCCAAATATTTACTCATGTTGAGATTCTGAATTCCTGTCGTCTTGCTTCCCATGCTTCTGATTGCAGTTCTATTTGTCTGATAGAAGTAGTATAATGCATAGAATGCAAACCTTGGATCAACGTCTTTGAATCTCAAAACCTGCGTGAAGTTATTGCACAAAAACAAGTTATCTTCTTCAAATAGCACAACTCTACCCACCGGATTATCAGCAGTTCCACCTGATCTTTCAAGTATGGTATCGTACTTTTTAATTTGCTTTCTAACTACCTTCCTATCTTCAATGCTGCGGGTAACAACATCTGCAAGATTCAGCTTTCCTGAGTTTGTGAAGTTTGTAGTACGTATAACCTTTACTCCATTACCATCCTTATCTTCAGTACCCCATTCACCAGGAAAAGAATCATCAATATAATCTTTTACAGGAGTAGTTTCCATGCCATAAAATATCTCGATAAATTGCGACATACTAACCAATGAATTTATGATGAGACAATTTAACATTATTCTGATTAACCATTGCATATTGCAACGTCGTATCGAGACTCTGATGACCAAGCAGGTGTTGGACTTGCTCTATAGGCATGCCCTTATCTATTGCCATTGTTGCTAATGTGCGACGAAACTTGTGTGGATGCACCTTGGGTATATTCAAATCTTTCCCCATCTGACGCAGTCTAATCTCCACACCGCTAATCTGCAATCTTTCATAAGGAGCCAGGAGTGATACAAACAACGCTTCATTGCTATCTGTACGACTATTGATATATTTCTGCAAATGAATCTTTGTACGAGCATCGAAATACACCTTACGCTGCTTATCACCTTTGCCGGTAACAATACATTCCCTATTGTGGTAGTCAATATCTGAGCGATTGAGCTTAACCAATTCTCCAACACGCATTCCTGTTGATGCCAATAAATCTATCAATGCCAAATCACGTGGATTTGAACAATGGTCTCGCATCAATTCAAGAGATTCATCAGTATATGTTTCCTTTACGGTTTTACCTACCTTTACTTTATGGATTCTTCGTACAGGACTCTTTACTATATAGTTTTCTTCTTCTAACCAAGAAAAGAAACTGGATAGTATTCGTCGGATATTATCTACCGTTACTTTGCTCGCGCCACTTTCGCTTTGATATGTATTTAAGTAATGTCGTAAATCGTCAGTTGTGATATGGATTACCTCTTTGCCCAGCTTAATCAATGCATTATTTATAGTACTGCGATAATAGGCGATTGAATTAGGAGAACATCCTTCAACTTTCTTGGCTGAGATAAAATTCTCTACCAAGATTTGATTATTACTTTCTGTATTGACAGCATCTTTTTCAGTCACGACAATGTTACGGAAGGTGTAATCAAGCACCTTACGCAACTGGGCCAACTGCTCATTATTCAATGAACTGAGCATAGCCTGTTCTATTTCGTTAATCAAGTTCTTAACCATAATCTTACTATATTATAAAGTTAGTCAATTAACGCGCGACCTAAAAGTAACTTTATCACCTAACTTAGTCACTTTTGTATAGCAAGTGACTAAGTTAAGTGACCAAGTTTATCTAATCATCCCCTTCAACTATTACTACTATTCCCATATTAAATTATTGCCTAGGATTTACTCTGCAAAAAGAAATATACTGATTAACAAGTATTTAGATATATATCTGATTTATTCTGCAAATAGTTCTATTTTTTTATTGGGAGTTTAGAAGAAGATTTTTCTATCTTTTTATCATCAGAAACCACACGACGCTCAACTTTCTTTATGTCTTCTGCAACAGGAAGTTCTTCTGGGCGGATTCCACGTTCTCCAAGCATACTTCGCACACTAACATTGTTCTGTACATGTTCACGCGTAATAGAGGATTCTCCATACAGATTTTTCTGTTCTACATTATAATTAGTCATTTCTGTTGCCAGGTTCTTTGCCGCAATAGTTAATGTTGGACAAAATCCGCTAATGGACGATTTGACTTAATCCCTAATCTGTGTTTCATATCTTCAGTTGTATGCCCTCCAAATAGTGCAGTATCACCTTTTGAACGAATTCTACCATATCCTTTATCATCAACTCCTCTCTGATAAATATTTTGAGATAGTTGTTTTTCGGACGAGCGCAATCGATCTCGAGCTTCAAGTCTTGATATTTCTTGGATTCGTTCTGCTATTATCTCAGCTCTTCGAGTTTGAACCGCAAAATAACCTTGAGCAAAAGCAATTTCTTCTTTTTTAGGATCTCCGTTTTGTGCAATCAAATAACAAGCATATCGGGTCAACATGAAGTCTATGACCTCACGCTGTGAACCACTACCTAAAGATACCATTTTCGTGACCTCACGAAAATGGTCATCTACATTGACATTCTGTTGTTTACATGATTCTACTGCTCTACCTATAGCAACCTGAAAATTTTCCCAACGAGCATAGCCTAATAATTTTTGCAAATCTCGCGCAAACCAAACTTCCACATTCTCACTACCGTCATCACTCTTGATGATTTGGCCAATTGCATCAAAGTTGGCTTTATGTTGATTAATTCTTTGTATATCCATAATGTATTCTATTAATTATTTATCAAACTCTTTATTACTTGGTCTATTGCCTCTATCGATTTGCGGAGTTCAAATTCTGATTTATCGGCCTGTTCAACAATAGAACCAAATCGAGTTTGTTCTTCCATTGATGGAATTTTAATCCAGAGATTAAGAAGATCAACCTTTGTTGTACTAGGAAGAGTTGTACCTTTGTTCAGCACATTGAAATCTATTGTTTTGCAATGCCAATAGAAATAAACGTAATGAAGGACTTTTTCATCAGGAACTGCTCCAAATGCAGTATCAACGTTCCAATACTTTTCTCTTATTAGCAAAGGCTTGTCAATAGTACCTTTTCTCCCTAACAATATAGAATTAGCAGGAGATAGATAATCTGAGGCCCTTGCCATCTCGCCACCAGTTCCATAGACAGGATAGCCCCCATCCTCAACTTGGATTGATTTATAATCCTTGCCGTTAATTATTTCGACGACTTCTTTCCATTGACGGCTATGATCACTCCTCATGTGAGTATCCCCAAACATCTCGATAAATTGCGATTTCACCATTTCTTGGGTGGCGGTGAGAAGTTTCTTATATGACTCCTTTAGTCTGTATGCAGCCCACAATTTATCTGCTAAGATACGCTGCTCTTCGATGGGGGGAAGATCGAATTCGTAGTCTTTCAGATGTTCCCACTTTACTCTAGGAGATAGACCTCCAGCTGAGCGAGAAACGGCATAATCGAAAAACTTATCATTCTGAATAATGAACGGAAGCAACAAAGGGTCTACCTTACCAGGTATAGCCTCTATCACAGTAATATCCCCAGAACAAATACCATCAAAATCAGCAATAGCGGCCTTTTTTAGATATGCTCTTCTTCGGCCAAACAAGATTTGTCCCTTCTTGAAAGTCTTCGTAAATGTATTCTCGGTGTCTACATCATATCCAGAGAACTTGATTTCTTGAGGAATAAGATGCTCTAATCCTACAATGGGGACACCCGATTTATCACCTTTATGAGTTGCCCTACTTTCTCTTGCAAATTCTTCTAATTTCATACTCATTTGCCGATTAATGTAAACATTTCAGTTATTGAAGAAGTCATCTCTGCATGAACACTCTTCCAATTGCTCAATGTTTCTGAAACTGATAAAACATTAAAGTTATTTTCATTATTCAAAGCATTGGCATATAAAGAGATATTGAGATTGTAGTTGTAATTTGCAATCTGTTCAAGAGATGCCACGGTGCTGAAATTCTGAATTTCAGAAGCATTAAAATATGCAGATACAATCTTTTCAATATGTACCTTTTCCAGATAGCTCTCTGCTGTTTTTTCGTGTAACTTCCTTAAGAGCGTTGATAAAAATGATTTTGTTCTTCAAGGTGCTACGTTTCTGATTATTACATATCAGAATGCAAGCTTCCATGGGTGAATTGTAAAAAAGGTTTGCACCAAGGCCAATAACACATTCTACAACATCACTCTTTATCAGTTTTTCTCTTAAACTTTGTTCTTCATCTCTAAACAGAACACCATGAGGGAAAAGTATTGCACATCTACCTGTCTTATCATCCATAGATGCAAGGATATGCTGGAAGAAAGCGTAGTCTGCACGCCCTTGAGGTGGAGTTCCCAAGAAATTACGTCCCCACTTATCGTTCATAAAAGCTTCACGATTCCAAGTCTTAATAGAATATGGTGGATTAGCCAACACAATATCAAACTTACGCAACCTACTTCCGTCTACAAATGCAGGGTGTGCTAAGGTATCTTCACGAACAATAGAAAAGTCTTCTACACCATTCAGGTAAAGATTCATTCGGGCAATGGCGCTGGTGAGTGCATTAATCTCTTGGCCAAATACCTTTACACCTTGCCATGGTTCACCCTTTTTACGAAGAAAGTCCAAACACTTCACAAGCATACCACCCGAACCACATGTAGGGTCATAGATACTTTCACCTGGACGTGGCTGAAGAATCTCTGCCATCAAATCTACTACAGTACGATTGGTGTAAAACTCCTGTGCTGTATTGCCAGCATCGTCGGCAAACTTACCAACCAGATATTCGTAAGCCTGTCCCATTTCGTCTGCAGGGCATGCTTTAAGCGACAAATTGTATCGTGAAAAATCTTCAATCAGAGACGTTATGATATGGTCGGGCATCTTCGCCTTGTTGGTCCAGCCGTCTTTAGGGCCAAAGATTCCTTCCAAACCTCCAATCACACGACCATCTGCATGCTCGCCTGGATTGGCCTGTTCAATAGCAATAAAGCTTCCACCAAGCGTTGGCCTACATTTTCTGTACACTCGCGTACATCACGCCAATGGGCACCATCAGGAATACGAATTACCAATTCTTGAGCTTGGGCATTGGCATACTCTATACCACCTTCGCAAACATAACCTTCAAACTGCTCATCGTACACATCAGAAATTCGTTTGAAGAATAGCAAAGGGAAAATATATTCTTTGTAACCAGCAGCATCAATCTGACCACGAAGGCGAGTGGCTGCTCCCCAAAGGAACGATTTCAAGTCTTCCAATGAAATAGGTTCATCGGGATTTCTATAATATTTTACAAGTTGTTCCATAGGGTTATAAGTTTATCAGTTTTCTAAATTCTTCTTCACATCTCTTTACCTCCTCGTATGCTGCCTTGAACTCAGCAAGCACTTCGGCATATGGACGGATTTCCTCTTTGTGATATTCCACGTATTTATTAGGAGAAAGGTCATAATCCTTGGCGGCAATAGCATCTAGAGTGACCACTTTAGCAAAGTCTTCTACATCTTCGTAGTTGATGTAAAGTTCGTAAAGGCGGTCTACATTTTCAGGAGAAAGTATATTCTGTGCACGCTTTACGGTGAGAATCTTTGTTCCATCAATCATCAGTACTCGCGCACTATGTGCAGCTGGTTTCAAGCGTCTTAATATCAAGAAACAGGGAGAAAGACCTGTGCCATAGAATAGTTTATCGCCTAATGTCACAACAGCTTCAATCAAATCGCTCTTTACCAGTTTCTCACGAATGCGGCCTTCTTCATTACCACGGAACAATACGCCTTGAGGCATAACAACCGCCATACGGCCATTGCCGGATGCCATACTTTTCACCATGTGTTGAATCCAGCATAGTCTCCGCAAGAATCGCTGGGTGTTCCCCAAACATTACGACCATATTTATCGGATGACCATTCTACTGAACCCCATTTCTCAAGAGAGAAGGGCGGGTTAGCTATAACACAATCGAATTTAGCAATCTCTCCATTCTGCAAAATCTTAGGTGAACGAAGTGTGTCACCTTGCATGATATTAAAGTCACTGGCACCATGCAGGAACAAGTTCATCTTTGCAATGGCAGAGTTGACAACGTTCTTCTCCTGGCCGAATATACTTCCACAACAAAGACTTGAATGATTCATGTGCTGTACCGCCTCAATCAGCATACCGCCACTACCACATGCCGGGTCATAGACAGTTTCACCTGGTTTCGGATCGAGAATGCGTACAAGCAAGCTTACGACCGAACGAGGCGTATAGAATTCTCCAGCTTGAGCCTTACTGTCATCTGCAAATTTCTTTAGCAATATCTCATATGCATCACCCATTAAATCAGCCGGGTAATCATTGTTGCCCAATCGGCGGGTAGACAGATGTTCTATCAAATCACGAATCTTGCCATCAGAAAGGTTTTTCTTATCTGTCCATTTCTGTGCGCTGAACATCGACAATACACCATATAATGTATCCGGATTGGCCAACTCTATACCTCGCATTGCTCCAACAATTGCAGCACCAAGATTCTCAGAGCGTTCGCGAATATCACTCCAATGGCAACCATCTGGAATTACAAAACGATGTTGTTCAGGCAAGGATGCATACTCCTCATCGCCACCACTTTCTTCAAGCGCAGTTTGAGTTTCCTCGTCATATACATCAGATATACGCTTAAAATAGAGGATAGGTGTTATATAATCTTTGAAGTTATCTTGACTCACAGGACCACGCAATATGTTGCATGCCTCAAACAGGAAGTTGTACAGATTCTGCACGCCTTCCATTTTAAGGGTTTTCTCGTCTTTGGGAACCAGAGATTCTTCTTTATTTTTCTTTTTTACCATAATATATTGCTATCATATGAAGATAGAGAACTATTTTGTAGAGTTAAGAAGCTCTTTTACATCTATATCGAGTACTCGAGCTATTTCTCGGAGTGTTGCCACATCGGGCTGGGAAGTATTAGTACACCATTTAGAAATGGTTGCAGGGTTTTTGCCTAAACTTCCGCAAGCCATTTACTAGTTTTCTTCTTTTCTACAAGAACTACTTTTATTCTATTCATGTCGTTCATGACGTAATTTTTATTGCTTTGAACGCAAAGATAATTAAAAGTCTATTAAAAATCAGCAATTCCTATGATAAATCTTTCTTAAAAATGGATTTAACCCTTATTTGTATAAAATCAACTCACCGCTACCACCATATTTCTTGGTGATAGCGGTCTTTGAAAAGCTATCGGGAGCGCCCCTTATTCTGCTTCACACTGTATTTGGCCATAATGTATTTGACGGCATGTGAAAAGCATCTTCTTTGGAATGCAAAATCAGGTTCATCAGGTCTGCGACCATCCCAACGTAGGTCTGATTCATTTCCTCCGCCTCCACCCCCAGTTGGAACTACGTAATCTCCACCTATAAGAGCTGTTGCTACTGCACATAACTCATCACGTAAAGATGGTATCGAGAGGTAGTCAAAAGTCTTCAATGCCAAATTAGACCAGTAATTCATGCATTCCGTCAGCGTCTTGTTTTCTGCTTTTAACGTATGAACTTCTTTCATATCCACCAAAATATTCTGGCGAACAGCTTCAACTTGATTAGCGGCTTCATTTCTATAAAGTTCCTCCAATTTACGCCCCATAGCGGTAAATTGCTTCTCGATAATCGTATTTTGACGTTCCAACCACTTATCGGTTCCAAACATTGGCGGTTTCTCTGTAATCTGTGGAGCATTAAACTCAATCTTGTAATTCTTGAAAGGTCTATTCACAGAATGAATGTTTTGGATATCTTTCAGCAACGAGTCCAACTCCTGCTGCTTTATCATCAACTTGGTTTCCTTATCATCGAGTCTTTCTTGGCAATCATGTATCAAATCTTCAATGCACGCTTTCTTGTTTTGATATTCTGCCAATACAACACGTCCTGCAGCCAAATCTTTCTCCAAGATTTTTAATTCATCGGAAAACATTTGCATTTCAGCCTCGATATTATCCTTCATGGTTTGCAATCCTCTGATGGCTTTTTCCATCTTCTTCTGCTCCTTTGCGAGTTTACGGATATAATCTCGCTTATTCAGGTGCTGGATATTTCGACCTTCTACGCTGTCACCCCTCTCCAAACCGTATTTACTACCAACTTCTTCATAGAGTGAGGTATGCATTTCCTTGAGTATTGAACCATACTCATATTTATTCTTTCCGAATTTTGCAGACCACATCACACATTCACGACCACTTTTAGGACGTACCCCAACAGGAACAATAAGTGCATGAATATGTGGTGACGTTTCATCAAGATGAACCTGAAAGCCGATGATATTTTCTTTCCCATACCTACGACAACACCAATTATATACATCCAAAGCCCATTGCTCCACCTCTTTGCATCTATGTATATGGCTATTATCAGAATCTTTATCAAGTTTTAGGTCCTGAGTGCCAAATGCCATTTCCAATGTACGCTCTCGATTGCCACCAAAGATGAGACGAGCACAACAATTGGGTTGAATCTTACTATCCGCTTTGAATGGACGCCAACCAAGTTCATTTAGCCGTTCTTGCAAACGAACATCAAGTCTTTTATCCTGATAGCCCAAAGAGTGAATCTTACCATCGGGCCAATCTCAAAATTAAGCCTCATTCTGGTTTTGTCGTAGTTATTAATAGAATCGTTGTTCTTAGAATCAATCATCTTATCGTCCCATCTTCTTTCGTTTTCATTGGCTTCTGCTGCGCCAAAAGATTTGCATGCATCTAAATGCATGGCTTGTTTAATACTTTCATTCATAGATCTAATGTTTTAAAAGTTACACATTTGAGCTTGCTCATTTAGAGTTGTGTTTGCCAACCACAAATGGGAGTTTCTTGCTGCAAGGCAAAAAGTCCTTATTGTGTTATGGATTTTATTTTAACTCCTGGACCAAGCTCCTTTGTTATTTAAGTTTTGTACAATCTAAGTGGACTCTGTCATCTGCTGAGCATCTATCAACTCCAAGCCTAAAGCATCAATGAGATTTTGTAAAAGAGGGTTCTTCTCAATCATCATTTGTAGAATCTGGTGTTTGGATGGAGAGAATAGATAGTAGTCAGAAATATCAAGTCCTTTGGATTGTTCTTCTTCAGTTGCTATCTGTTCAAGCATATCCGAGACTACAACTCTGCTGCAGATTCTTGTCAGAATTATCGATTTCTCTTTCCACAATTGCGTAGCTCCCAAATCAGGGATTAGAGTTACATCCCTACCTTTAAGACTGTGAACAAATTCTTCTTTGAAGCATCCATTAATGCCGCCAGTTGCCACCCAAACATAGTTCGGAATGAAGTGACTCATGACAATAGCCGTCTTTTCGCTTTCCACCAATATGACCGGTGCATCCGGATATCTTATCAATAGATGTTCGCCAAATAGACATTGCTTCAGATTGAAATCTTTAAGTTGTAGTTCACGATGCGCCCAGCTTACATAGCTGTGGGGTTCTTTAACCCTATGCCCTGTCTCAGAATTATAAAGTATAATCTTGCCAGAACGTACCTGCTCATTAGCATCAATTTGCCAAAAAACTGTTGCACCTCCCCATTTAGCCGATGTACCAACATGATATAAATGGAATACCCTTTGGGCTTCAGCTTCACCAAACACCCTACATAAGTATTTGTATAAGGGATTCTTCTCAAAATGAGCAAGACTCGCATTAAAATACTCTAAGGGAATAAAAGAGGGTGGCACAATAATTTCTTTTTCATGAGTACTTTTCACAGGCTGTACATAATCACTAGACCGTTCTTCCTTGATGTTTGCATTGGGATTATCACGAAAGAAATCACGTGGAGTGTAATGATAACCACAACTGATTTCATGGTCACATTTCCCAACCTCATTGGAAAAACTTACAACTCCCTCTTCATCAACATATTTCACAAAACATCGAGGTCTCTCACAACTAGGGCAAGCAATCTTGCTTCCCAAACTATACTTTTGCAAATGAAATCTATACTTGCTCATGGATAGATAAGTTTATTCGTTTGCACTATGCACTTTTGCACTATGCTTTGTCTGTAATTCCTCAACTTGGGTTGAAAGTGCAATAGTGCAAGATGCATTTGATGTTTGGTGTTGAATTTTTCGATATTCGCCATGCTTGGTTTTTTCCAGAATTGGCTGCTTTGTCTGACAGAGTTTCTTTAATGCATAGAATACGGTTCTTCTGGGTATTTCATATATTTTCGCAGCAGCGATAGCATCGCTTGCTGTGAATGTATTACCCAACTGAGATAACCAGTCTTCTTTTACATCACCGATAGTATTAGACAAAAGTATCTCTTGTATCCTATGGTAAGTATCTTCATAGTAATCAACCATACGAATAGCGGATTTCACAGAAGACAGGCTTACTGGCTGCATATCTTCTTCGCCTACAGCCCATTTCATTATCTGAAATATCAAGGATAAACGTCCTGCATGGCCATTAAGTTTCATACTGCGACTCTCCACATCTGCATCATCGTCGATGCTATTAACATTATCAATGATATTGTTATACCAATCATAAAAATACACCTCTGCCTCCTCTGTCATTTCCAAAACTTTTGGTTCTGCAACATTCCTTATTTCATTAATCGTGCAGGGAATTTCAAGTACTTTGTTGAGAATAGTCGCCCATTGCCCTGCTATATCAGGTTTTGGGATACTATTATCATTTCTTCTCCATCTTGAAATCTTCCTGTCTTTTGGAAAAATAAAGATAAACCTATCAAGGAATCCGTTAGCAATGAACTCTTTTCTGAACACCTCATGTAACATGTTGGTCTGTACCGTTCCTATTACATTAATACACGGCGTTTTAACACGAATATGACGTGATGAGGACTTGCGTAGAACTTTAATCGTACCACCACTATAAGCTGTTAGCAGAAGTTCAATAAGATTATTATTGCCATTGTATCTCTTTGCAAAATTGAATAGCCCAATAATCTCGTCGACAATTATAGCTATCCCTCGTGGATTGCGCCAATGAGCTTCTACCATTGCTTCTGGTGTGAAGTCTGATATAATATTGGTCAACCACTTGGGCGCTTTCAATTTATCATTTCCTCCGTTCGCCTGCTTGGCACGCTCATATTTCTCAAGTTCCTCACTATATTTCTCGTCAAGACGATCATCCAAATCGTTAATAGGTTTGTAGAGGAAGTTAAGAGGAGGAGTTTTGCCTAAACCTGGTCGCCCAATAAGCATCATATAAAGAGATGGACTGTCTTTCCACTCATTTCTGATATTGATTTGGTATGAATTGCCTATGGCAGCCGCCATCGCAGATATAATAATGGATGCCACATACTCAACATTGAAATTTTCATGTCGAGAAAGGTTCAGAATAATTTCCTGAATTTTATCAGGGAAAACATCCAACGGCAATCCTCCATCAAGATTATGCTCTACCTTTGCTCGGAGCATATTGGTTAAATGCAACTTATCGACCATAGCCACCTCCTCTCCGTTGGGGTAGTTCATCACTTGCCGCAAAGGCATCATAGTGAAAATTACGAAGGAATCGGTCTACATCTTCTTGAGTATACCAATATTTGTCTCCTTGACGTGAATATCCAAGGTAACCATTATCACGCAATTTCTTTAGGTATTTCTCCTTTATACCCAATTTTGCCATCAGTGCTTATTATCATATAGATGATTTTGGGGCATTTGATGTTGAGCCAAAGCCTTTTCCTGCTCCTCTACAGTGTGGAGGATTTTCTCCAGCAATTCCCGTTCACATAGGGACTCTACATTCTTAATTTTAGCCATATACTTAAACAATTATGGCTTGACGGTCCTGATGCACACTCGGACTTTAAGCCGGGTTATTTCGCTATGGTACGATTGTGCACGTCGTCCATAGCTGCCACGAAAGTAGCGAACCTTTAGGACCTCGAATGTTATGGTAGATTAGTTAGTGTGTTATGAATAATGTTAGGGTAAGTTATGTTGAAGTTATGATTGAGACGCAACTATCTGATTATAAATAAAAAAGAGTAGCCGTTTAGCTACTCAAAAAATTTATCAATCTCTGTTGATTTTACTGGGACTGCTAGGTCTTTCCTATTTTGTCGGGATTGCCCTAGCCCCGAGATGTCAAACAAATTATTTAGCTCTGTGTCCGGGAAAAAAGTTTCTCCAAACTTCCAGGATCCTTTATCATCAAATTTTGAAGGTATTGGTTTGTCCCCACAATAAATACGCCCACACATATACGCCAAAAGAACTTTTGATTCGTTCCATTTATAGTGTGTGCCATCTTCTTTCATATAACCAGCTTCTATGGCCTTTGCAAAAACTTTACGAGCCAATTCTGTATCCAATGTTTCAGAAAGAATAATTTCAGCATCAACAGATACAACTTCTTCCACATTCATAATATTTTTCTCACGAAGAATTTCTGCACCAATAACTAATGCAGCTGCTGAAATCAGAAACATAATTGTGCCCCAAAACTCTGATGAGCCAGTTTCGTTATCGCTGACAGGATTTACAATTCCAAGTCCAACGAGTAATAATGTGCCTACGAATAATGTAATTGCACTTGACCATAGAATTACTCTTGCGTATTTTTTGAAGACGAAGGCAATTGCCAACAAGATAACACAAAGACCAATATTAAGAAATATAATCTGCAACATACTTCATTCAAATTATTTCTAGAGTTTTAAATTCATCTTTTAAACGTGCCACCTCAGTAGAAAGAGTTTCCGGAAGAAATCTTGCATAAACTTTCTCTGTAACATCGGTACTACCATGTCCTAAAAGGCGACTTACTACAGTCATTGACAAACCTTTGTTTAATGCAAACACTGCAAATGAGTGTCTAGCTACATGCATTGACAAATTAAACGGCAGCCCAATCTGTTCACCCACTACCACAAGTGACTGATTGATGCATTTCGTGGCATTATTACGAGCTTTATAAAGGGCTTCAGCATCATCTAGGTCTAATTCTTCTTTCACAAGATTGAATACATATTTGCAGCCTTCCCGTTTTTCTTGCCACTGTCTTAAGATAGATATAGCTTGCTCTGTAAGAGGAATCACATGGCGTTTGTTTGTCTTAATCATAATTTTTCTCAACTCTTTCTTCTCAAAGTTGATATGCCCCCATTGCAATGTCATTACATCCACAACACGAAGTCCGCAAGCATGGAAAGCAAAGAAGAAAATCTCCAGAAACTCTTTCCTGCGTGGTTCAGGGCAGGTTTTGTAGTATTCCAATAGAGCAAGTAATTGTTCTTTATTCAGACTCTTCCCATCAAATTCACTTTCCTCTTCCGACAAAGATACCTTAGTAATAATACGCATATCCTGTATTCGTGCATTGACAGAAGGTTCCAGCATACCCATCTCACATGCGTAAGCACATGCTTTTAATATTGGTGTTAAAGAGTGATTGATTGTTGCATCACTATTCTGCTTTATCTCTCTACGCCACAAAATATATGCATCCAATAATTCAGGAGTGATATCGCCGACATAGATAGAATCGGTACGATATGTACCCTGTTTCGTAGAACGAAGGAAGGTTTGGAATATATTCATTCCGCTTTTACCGTTTTCATATCGACTACGGCCAATCTTGTTTCTTGAGTATTCTGAATAAAGACGCTCCAATGTGAACTCAACAAAATCTTTTCCTTGGTCTGGGCGTGTCAATGGCTTATCTGCAAGGAATCCCGAAATAATGTCAGCAGTGATTTGATTGGGATGCTTTTCATTATACTCAGCAAGCATAGAGTCAATCCGCTCAACACGTGCCAATAACAGTTGATTGAGACGTTTGTACTCAGATCCATAACTGACACGAATTTCTCCACGACCTTGATTGCCGTTCTGATTCCAGTCGGTTTCCTTAACAAAGACATTTGTTGTCTTACGTATAATTTGTCTATTCCAAGTATATTCCAACTCAATAGGGTAGGCTTTATTTTTGTCAGACTCCTTCGGAGTACGGAGACGATATTTGCCCAACGGATATAATCTCTTCGGTCTTCCCATACGCTTCCTTTCGTTTTAATATTCCTGAGGATGCACAAAGGTAGTGTATTTTAGACAAACAAACCCTATTTTCAAGAAGGAAAATTGCATTTTAGACAAACAAACCGCACCATTCAAACCTATAAAACACCAGCGGGACAAACAAATTATTTTTGCTTATCCCGCTGATATTTAAGTGATTAACTTAGATTTTCCTTCTTAATACTCCTCCTCGTTAAAGAAGAAATCCTCCTTACTAGGATAATCCGGCCAAATATCTTCGATACTCTCATAGATTTCGCCCTCATCTTCCATCTCTTGGAGATTCTCAATAACTTCAAGAGGAGCACCCGAACGCATGGCATAATCAATCAATTCGTCCTTGGTTGCCGGCCAGGGAGCATCTTCAAGTTTTGATGCTAGTTCCAATGTCCAATACATAATCTTGAGTAATTTAAAATGAATACTAAATTTGTCTCGTTTTCTATTTTTCGGCAAAAGTATAATAAAATCTATCATTTCCAACTATTATCCCAAAATATTTCATTATTTTGCTCATCAAAATTAATTTTTCGGGATAATACAAACAAATAATCTGATAATCTGTTGACAAATGCTAATACTTCGGGAGAAATTGTACAAGTTTCGGATAAAGCCAGAATACGTCTCTCGGCTCTCCTGCAAATAGTACGGCAAACATGACAAACGGCTGCTCCACGACTCCCGCCGGGAATGATGAAAGCGCAAAGTTCGGGCAGTTGTTCGTCCAGCTTATCAATCTCCCGCTCAATATTCTCCACGTTTTCGGGAGTTATGATGCTGGCAGCCTTCAGTTGCGTTTTTTCCTGGTCGGTGGCCAGATGTGAACCGATGGCAAATAGCTTATGCTGAATACTCAAAATGAAATCACGGTCTGATTCATCTTGCAGATAGGTATTCAACCATCCTAGATGAGAATTTAGTTCATCCACAGTTCCGTAAGCTTCCAGACGGATATGGGTCTTTGGAACGCGACTTCCGCCGACAAGACTGGTAGTTCCTTTATCTCCGGTCTTTGTATATACAAGGCTCTTTTTCATAATCTTCTTTTTTACTTATTATAAGGTAAACGTACAAAGGTTCTTAGAAGTTGACAATATACTGCTGTTTTATCTTCGTTTTATCAAAAAATAGTAAACCGACGTCGTAGAGGTCAAAGGTGATGCCTACTCTTTCATCAGCCTGCAGCTTTTTCCAAAGTGCTTTCATCTCTTTGGAATAGCAGATGCCATGGACTACAAATACACTTTTAGGAGTGGCACGATGTGCACAAACCCGGAAGACTTCTTCCAGTAAGTCGGGATTCCGGTAGTCATTCAGATACAAAAAGTCGACTGAAGTGTCTGCATCCAGAAACAGTTCCGACAAGTCGGAAGCAAAAAGGTAGGAAGCCGATGGTTTAGCAGACTGTAAGTAGAGGGTTGTGGAGGAAGGACGCCCAACTTCTATAATCGTATCAGGCTGTACTCTGTTCACCAACCGGAACAGGAAACGGTTTACCTTTTGAGAACCTTTAGTCCACCCACGCTCTCTTATCATCTTTTTCTGTTCTTTTTTCAAAGAAGAATAGGCATAGTAAGGCATCTTCTCATAAATCACATCGGTAATCAGACTAAAAGCAAAAGGGGAATGTACGCCATATCCGCAACGATAACGAAAGCGGGAAAGCCAGATAAAAGGTCTTTTTATACAGAGTAGAAGATTCATAAAACAATCATTCGTATTTTTATTCTCCCGACAAAGATATATTTTTTTATTGAAAAAGGGTCGGTTCCCATAAAGAACCGACCCTCATACTCATTTATTCCAAGTTACTACTGTAGTCTGAATGATACCGGTACAGTAAATTTCACTCGTACTTTCTTACCATTTTGCACTCCGGGAGTCCATTTCGGCATAGAACTTATCACGCGGATAGCTTCTTTATCCAAATAAGGATCAACCCCTCGCACAACTTCAGGATTGGAAATCGTTCCGTCTTTGTCTACAACAAACTGAACAATGACTTTTCCTTGTGAACCAGTTTCCTGCGAAATCGTTGGATATTTGATATTACTACTTAAATATTTCATTAAAGCAGCTGTACCTCCAATAAACTCCGGCATGACTTCAACACTTACGTGAATAACGTCTTCAACTACCGTTTCTGTTTCTACCACTGGGGTATCCAAATAACATCATGAACTGCATTCATATCCTCTGACACTGTAGAAACGTTATCCGTCACCTCCATATTGTTTTCCACTATTTCGAACAATTCTGTTACCTTAGTTTCGGGAGGAGGAGGCGGTTCCAGTTTCTCTTCAGGGAATGTGATTGGAACTAGCTCTGTTACAAAGATGGATTCATCATCTGGTGATAGTGCTGCAACTCTGACATCATGTTGTGTCCATTCGAACGAAACGAACATGAAGGCTAGCGCAACAACCAAACCCATCAACAACCAAGAACCCCGTTGATTCTCAATTGCAGCCTTTTTTGATTTCTTGGCTTCCATAAAAAATGTGTTTAAGTAATTAATAATAGAAAATATATAAGTATAATATACTTACTTTTTCCGTTTTCATCTTAAGC
>ENA-OQIG01000137-OQIG01000137.1-human-gut-metagenome-genome-assembly--contig:-NODE-137-length-40974-cov-3.064852_pt1 | contig 40974 bp, 52 predicted proteins | sample MGYA00242576_ERZ504741 | MGnify/ENA primary metagenome ERZ504741 (study PRJEB26092, sample SAMD00036436) | human gut metagenome | host: Homo sapiens | study: EMG produced TPA metagenomics assembly of... | reverse complement strand
CAGCGGATATGGTTCTGTATACAAATATTATTCATCTGCTGACTCCCCTTTACAGGCAAACCGTATTCTGATCTCCATGGCAGTGATCACTCTGGTTTCTATCCTGGCCTTTGCTTTTGAAGCATGGAGACTGGGCTTTGTGCCGATGTTTTCCTATGGCGTACCACATGCATATTCTTATTTTCATATTAAAGGGATCCATTACTTTACTGTATCCTGCGTACTGGTCCCAAGTCTTTCCGTTGTATACTGTCTGATGATGGCAAGAAGAGGAAGAGGACTGGTAAGATACAAGGCTTCTGGCTGGCAGTGATCTGTGATATTGTGGCAGTGATGATCCCGCTGTTATGCGTTTCCCGTTTCCAGCTGATCCTTGCAGTGGGAATGGCTGTATTTACCTACATTTCCATGACAGGAAGCTTCAGCCTGGTTTATGTGGGAGTGTTGTTTGTGGCACTGATCCCGGCTTATGTTGCCTTGACTGTGCTTCGCAGCCATAGCGTCGAGTACTTAAACGGCATTTTTGAGATGAAGAATAGCCATATGCCGATTTTTATCACTCAGCCATATATGTATATCGCTAATAACTATGACAACTTTAATTGTATGGCAGCGGAGTTAAAACATTTCTCCTTTGGACTTAAGGGACTGTTCCCGTTATGGGCGCTGACAGGACTTAAATTTATCTTCCCGTCACTGGCAGATTTTCCACTGTTTGTGACAAAAGAAGAACTGACTACAGTAACACTGTTTTATGATGCGTTTTATGATTTTGGTGTTGTGGGAATGGTATTTTTCGGCGGTCTTTTAGGGGGTGTCTGCTATCTGTTGGGACGTTTCAGAAGAAAACTCACCTGCCCCGCCGGTCATGTGATCTACGCCCAGATCGCCATGTACATGATGTTGTCTTTCTTTACAACATGGTTTTCCAATCCTACTACCTGGTTTTACCTGATCGTGTCCGGGATCGTGTATGTGTATGTGAATTCTTAATAATGGATAAAATTGAAAAATAAACTGTTTAGGCTCTGCGGCTGCAGGGCCTTTTTGCTGCTGTACCATTGACTAACAGACCAAAACGGTTGGTTGAAGCACCTGTATGAGTGATTTATAATGGAATGAGTGCAGAGAAAAATAAGCGGCTGCGTAGCAGACATTTGTTTTTCGCAAGCCATTAAACTCATACAAGGAGAAGGAACATGGAAAAGAAACAATCATTAGATACCATTTGTATCCAGGGCGGCTGGCAGCCGAAAAACGGAGAGCCCAGACAGCTTCCAATCTATCAGAGTACTACTTTTAAATATACTACAAGCGAACAGATGGGACGTCTGTTTGACTTAGAGGAAAATGGCTATTTTTATACAAGACTGGCAAATCCAACCAATGACGCAGTAGCAGCAAAGATCTGCGCTCTGGAAGGTGGCGTAGGCGCTATGCTTACCTCTTCCGGTCAGGCAGCTAACTTCTATGCGATCATGAACTTATGCCAGGCAGGTGACCATGTAGTCAGCTCTGCAGCAATCTACGGCGGAACCACCAACCTGTTTACGGTTACGATCCCGAAAATGGGCGTAGAATGCACTCTGGTAAGCCCGGATGCAACAGAAGAAGAGCTGGCAGCAGCTTTCCGTCCAAATACAAAGGCATTATTTGCTGAGACCATTGCAAACCCGGCTTTAACAGTTCTGGATATTGAGAAGTTTGCAAAGGTAGCTCATGAGCATGGTGTACCTCTGATCGTGGACAATACCTTCGCAACCCCGATCAACTGCCGTCCGTTTGAGTGGGGCGCAGATATTGTTACCCACAGTACCACCAAGTACATGGATGGACATGCTATGACAGTAGGCGGCTGTATCGTAGACAGTGGAAACTTTGACTGGGAAGCCCATCATGATAAGTTTACCGGTTTAACAGAGCCGGATGAGTCTTATCATGGCATTATCTATACACAGAAGTTTGGAAAACTGGCTTATATCACAAAGGCAACTTCCCAGCTGATGCGTGATCTGGGATCCATCCAGTCCCCGCAGAATGCTTTCCTGATCAATGTAGGACTGGAAACACTGCACCTTCGTATGCCAAAGCACTGTGAAAATGCCTTAAAGGTAGCTACTTACTTAAAATCCAGGGAAGATGTTGCCTGGGTCAACTATCCGGGACTGGAGGGAGATAAGTACTACGAGCTGGCAAAGAAATACATGCCAAACGGTACCTGCGCGTTATCTCTTTTGGCTTAAAGTCCGGAAGAAAGGGCGCAGCAGACTTTATGGATAAGTTAAAGCTGTGCTCCATTGAGACTCATGTGGCTGACTCCCGTACAGCTGTTCTTCATCCTGCAAGCCATACCCACAGACAGCTGACAGATGAGCAGTTAGTAGAAGCAGGCGTAGACCCGTCTATGATCCGCCTTAGTGTAGGTATTGAAGGTGCAGACGATATTATTGAGGATATCCGGCAGGCTCTGGAGTAGACAAAATGAAAGAAATTCGTTATTTTTTGTTGAGAATAGCGATTAATCATTAATAAAAACTACATAAAATTGTGCAATATGCACAAATACAATAAAATATTTTTGAGAAATTTCAATCTAGACTAAAAAAATAGTTAGATATATAATAAAGACAATCAAATAAACCAATTGTCTGATATGTATATCCTGGGGATCGGCCCAGAGTCTCTACCAACTACCTTAAGAGTTGACTACATAGTTTATGTAGTCAGCTCTTTTTTTCTGCCCTCAGGGTACATTTTCCGTAGTTATCCTGTAAGCATCTGCGATGGGGTTTGGCAGGTCAAAATGGGGAAGTGGAAAGGGCTGTTTTTCATCAGATAGGGGCTGTCCTCTCAGGTACAGCAGACAAAAAACTTCTCACATGATTAAGTACAGAAAGATTCCGGGAGACATAAGGTTAGTAAAGGAGGAAGCGTTTATGAAAGTTGTAGGTCAGGGATTGAACCGTGTTGATGCATATGGAAAAGTAACTGGCGAAGCGAAATACAGCGCAGATTTAGAGCCAAGGGATATCCTTCATGGAAAGGTGATCCATTCTACTATTGCAAATGGTCTTGTAAAAAGCTTTGATCTTACAGAAGCATTAAAGGTACCTGGTGTTGTAAAGATCCTTACCTGCTTTGACGCACCGGACTGCCAGTTTCCAACTGCAGGTCATCCATGGAGCGTAGAGGCAAAGCATCAGGATATCTGCGACAGAAGAGTATTAAACCAGAGAGTAAGGCTGTATGGAGATGATATTGCAGCAGTTGTAGCTGAAAATGAGGTAGCAGCTGCACAGGCAGCCCGTCTGGTAAAGGTAGAATATGAGGAATATGAGCCGATCGTTACCGTAAAGGCAGCTATGGCACCGGGGGCAACACCACTGCATCCGGATATCCGTAAAGATAATGTGATCGTTCACTCCCATATGACTATGGGACCAAAGGATTTACCTTTGAAGACGGCTTAAAACAGGCAAAAGAAAAATATAAAGAGGAAGATCTGGTGGAGATCAATGAAGTATACGATACACCACGTATTTCCCACTGCCATATCGAACTTCCTGTTTCCTGGGCTTATGTAGATGTAAACGGAAAAGTAACCGTTGTTTCTTCTACCCAGATCCCTCATATTGTACGCCGCTGTACAGCGCAGGCGTTGGGTATTCCGATCGGTAAGTCCGTATTATCAAGCCATATATCGGCGGCGGCTTCGGAAACAAGCAGGATGTGCTTTATGAACCGTTGAATGCGTTCCTTACAATGAGTGTAGGCGGAAGACCTGTAAGACTGGAGATCAGCCGTGAGGAGACCATTTCCGGAACCAGAACCCGTCATGCCATCGAAGGTGTATGCCGTGGTCTGGTAACAAAGGACGGTACGGTTCTTGCAAGACAGTTAGACGCTTATGCTAACAACGGAGGTTATGCTTCCCATGGCCATGCAATCTGCGCTAACTGCGGAAACGTATTTAAGGATCTGTACAGAGACGTTTAGGTGCTGAGATCGACTGCTGGACTGTTTATACTTCTTCACCGACTGCCGGTGCTATGCGTGGATATGGTATCCCACAGGCAGCATGGTTTGCAGAATGTCTGACAGATGATATGGCAACAGCTATTGGCATGGATCCCTATGAATTCCGTATGAAGAACTGTATGGAAGACGGTTTCGTAGATCCTGCAAATGGTATTACATTCCATACATATGGCTTAAAGAAATGTATGGAAGCAGGAAAGAAATACATCCACTGGGATGAAAAGAGAAAAGAGTATGCAAACCAGACCGGTCCTGTAAGACGTGGTGTGGGAATGTCTATTTTCTGTTACAAGACAGGTGTACATCCGATCTCCCTTGAGACATCTTCTGTACGTATGGTATTAAACCAGGACGGCTCCATGCAGGTATCCATGGGTGCTACAGTAGATCGGATCGAGGCGCAGATACAGTATTCAGCCAGATGGCCTCTGAGACTACCAAGGCATTACCTTGAGGCAAGTGATTATCGTATCCACCAGATACAGACCTGACACCATTGATACAGGTGCGTATGCTTCCAGACAGACTTATGTATCCGGTATGGCCTGCAAGAAATGTGCAACGGAATTAAGACACCGTATTCTGGACTATGCAGCATACATGTTAAATCATGATGTGACCGACCTTTCCAAGACTGTGTACGCAGATCTGGTAAAAGAGTCAGCTGGAAAGCTTCGTGAAGCATTAGGACTCCATCCGGAAGATGAGGTTAAGGAAGATATGTTAGACATCGTTGACAGCAAGATCGTTGTACACGGTGGTGATCCGGTCCTCTTTGATGTGGCAGTAGTAGCAGATACAGCTTCTATTCATTAGATAAATCCATTCATCTGACTGCAGAAGTGACCAACCAGTGTCTGGATAATACATTCTCCTCCGGCTGCTGCTTTGTAGACGTAGAAGTAGATATGCCACTGGGACTGGTAACTGTAAAGGATATCATCAATGTTCATGACTCCGGTATCCTGATCAATCCAAAGACAGCAGAGGCACAGGTACATGGCGGTATGAGCATGAGCTTGGATTTGGACTTTCCGAGGAATTATTAGTGGATGAAAAGACAGGACGTCCATTAAACAACAACCTGCTGGATTATAAGATCCCGACTGCTATGGATGCGCCGGATCTTCATGTGGAGTTTATCCAGTTAGATGACCCAACAGGCCCTTATGGAAACAAGTCTCTGGGTGAGCCACCTGCAATCCGGTTGCGCCTGCAGTAAGAAATGCGATCTTAAATGCTACCGGTGTTCATATGAACGTAAGTCCTATGACAGCACAGAGACTGATCGAAAAATTCAAGGAAAAAGGTCTGATCTAGGGAGGTGAATGAGTATGTTTGATATTAAATCATTTTATGAAGCAAAAGATGTAAAGGATGCAGTGGAAGCACTGGTACGGGAGCCTGAGGCAGAAGTCATCAGCGGCGGTACCGACGTACTCATCCGTGTAAGAGAGGGAAAGGATGCAGGAAGAGCCCTGGTATCCATCCACAATATTAAAGAATTAAAGGGCGTAAAAGTCCTGGAAAACGGAGATCTGTGGATCGGAGCTGCAACTGCATTTTCCCATATTACCAATGATCCCACCATCCAGAAGCTGGTTCCTATGTTAGGCGAAGCAGTAGATATGGTAGGCGGACCTCAGATCCGTAATACCGGTACCATTGGCGGAAATATCTGCAACGGCGCTACATCCGCAGACTCCGCAGCAAGTATGTGGACCCTAAACGCACTGATCCAGTTAGAAGGACCAGAAGGACACAGAGAGGTGCCGATCCATGAGTTCTATACAGGACCAGGACGCACAGTAAGAGACAGATGTGAGGTCTGCACCGGTTTCATTATCAAAAAAGAGGACTATGAAGGCTGGTACGGACAGTATATTAAATATGGAAAGCGTAAAGCCATGGAGATCGCGACCTTAGGCTGCGCTGTACGTGTAAAACTGTCTGCTGACAAAAAGACCATTGAAGATGTAAGACTGGGATACGGGGTTGCCGGACCTACACCTTTAAGATGTCACGCAGCAGAAGAGTATTTAAGAGGAAAGGCTGTTTCTGATAAAGAGGCAGCAGCAGAGTTTGCCAAGCTGGCGCTCACAGAAGTAAATCCAAGATCTTCCTGGAGAGCTTCTAAGGAGTTCCGTCTTCAGCTGATCGAAGAGCTGGCAAAACGTGGCCTGGCAGAGGCTATAAGAAGAGCAGGAGGTGAAGAGGATGCTTAAGATCATTCATATGACAGTAAACGGAAAGGAAACAGAACTTGCAGTGGATGAGAGAGAGTCTCTTCTGGATACACTGCGCAACCGCTTAGGACTTACATCCGTAAAAAAAGGATGTGAAGTAGGAGAATGTGGTGCCTGTACTGTGCTGGTCAATGGAGAGGCCATTGACAGCTGTATATATCTCACCATGTGGGCAGACGGAAAGAGTGTAATGACCGTAGAAGGATTGAAGGGACCAAACGGGGAATTGTCTCCGATCCAAAGGGCGTTCATTGAAGAAGCAGCTGTGCAGTGCGGCTTCTGTACTCCGGGCCTGATCATGAGTGCAGTAGAAATTGTAGGAACAGGAAAAAAATATAACAGAGAGGAGCTGAAAAAACTGATCTCCGGGCATCTGTGCCGCTGCACAGGATATGAGAATATCTTAAATGCCATGGAACGTATTGTGGAGGAGGTTTACAAGGTAAGCCATAAAGAATAATCGGGGGAAGATTGGAGGCAGCAAAAACTATGAAAGAGAATGCAAACTGCAGTATCAGCAACATTTACAAACTAGACGGGCGGGTGCCCATTGGAAAGGCCATTCCATTTGGTCTTCAGCATATTTTGGCAATGTTCGTATCTAACCTGGCACCGATCACCATGATCGCAGGTGCCGCAAAGGTACCGGTTACCGGAGCAGAGCTTGGTATGCTTCTTCAGAACGCAATGTTCGCAGCAGGTATCGCAACGATGATCCAGTTATATCCTTTATGGAAGATCGGATCTAGACTTCCCGTTGTAATGGGTGTCAGCTTTACCTTCGTAACTGTACTTAGTACGATCTCAGCTAATTACGGGTATCCGGCAGTAATAGGAGCCGTATTGATCGGTGGTCTGTTTGAAGGAACTTTGGGACTTTTTGCAAAGTACTGGAGAAAGATCATAAGCCCGATCGTAGCAGCATCTGTAGTAACCGCTATTGGTTTCTCACTGTTTACTGTAGGTGCCAGATCCTTTGGCGGTGGCTATGCAACCGACTTTGGTTCCGTTTCAAACCTGCTGTTAGGTCTGATCACATTAGCAACCTGTCTGCTTTGGAATATGTTTGCTAAGGGATATTTAAAACAGCTTTCAGTATTAGCTGGTCTGATCGTTGGTTATATTGTTGCAATCTTTATGGGTAAAGTAGATTTAAGTATGATCATGTCCGGCGGCATCGTGGCACTTCCACATCTGCTGCCGATCAAACCGGAATTCCACGCAGGAGCCATCATGTCAGCATGCATTATCTTCCTGGTATCTGCTGCTGAGACCATTGGTGACACTTCTGCACTGGTAGCAGGCGGTTTGGGACGTGAGATCACAGGAGAAGAGATTTCCGGTTCCTTAGCATGTGATGGCTATGGTTCCTTTATTTCCGGTCTGTTCGGATGCCCGCCAGTTACCTCTTTCTCTCAGAACGTAGGTCTGATAGCAATGACAAAAGTTGTAAACCGTTTCACTATCATGACTGGTGCAGTTGCAATGATCCTGGCAGGTCTGTTCCCACCGATCGGTAACTTCTTTGCATCCCTTCCTCAGTCTGTACTGGGCGGATGTACCATCATGATGTTTGGTACCATTTTAACATCTGGTATGCAGATGATCGCTAACTGTGGATTTACCCAGAGAAATATCACTATTGTTGCAATGGCATTATCCATTGGTATTGGATTTACCACTACCAGTGAAAGTGGTATCTGGCTGAATTCTCACCAGTTGTTCAGTCTGTATTCTCTGCAAACGTAGTAGCAGTTGTGTTTGTAGTAGCAATTATCATGAACCTGATCCTTCCAAAGAATATGGAAGTGGAAAAACTGGATAAATAAGGGAAATAGGAAAACATACATATATAATGTATACGGGAAAAAGAACGTGACAAAGGTCCGGAGTCAGAATATGGCTCCGGGCCTTTTGTGTGTATCAAAACAGGGTGATCCAGTGATCTGACATAGATTTGACAATGATCTTACATGTGTACATTGCATTTTATGGAAAAAAGTGGGATAATTATTGTTTAAATAAGTTATGATAGAAGTAGATTTTATTGTTGAAAAATGTGAAATGAGGAGCGATATACATGAAATCACAGCCGAGACCGAGAAGCCTTTTCAGGATCATTTTTGGAAGGACCACTTTTGTGATCCTGGGATTGCTTTTGCAGATCGCCTTTTTCTTCAGCATTTTCCGCTGGTTGGGAAATTATATTCATTTTGTTTATATTACTTATGTACTGGTAGCTCATCTGTTGTCATCGCTATTTTAAACCGGCCTATGGATTCCAGCTTTAAAATGGCATGGATCATACCGGTACTGCTGATCCCTATTTTCGGCATTATCTTATATGTGTTTGTGCAGGTCCAGTTCCAGACAAGGGCGCTGGCAAGACGGGTCAATCTGTCTGTTGAAAAAACAAAACCTTATCTTGTTCAGGACCCACAGGTGCAGAAGCGGCTGCGGGCAGCCAGTGTGCGTGGAAGCCGTCTGGTAGATTATATGAACCATATTGCAGGTTTCCCTGTGTATGAAAATACAGCAGCGAAATTCTTCCCTCTGGGAGAAGATATGTTTGAGCAGCTGATGGAAGAATTAAAAGCAGCAAAGCATTTTATCTTCATGGAATATTTTATCATTGACCGGGGCTATATGTGGGACAGTATCCTGGAGGTTTTAAGGCAGAAAGCGGAAGAGGGAGTAGAAGTACGTGTCATGTATGATGGTATGTGCTGTCTTATGCTCCTTCCTTATCATTATCCCCAGAAACTGGAAAATATGGGCATCCGGTGCCAGATGTTTTCCCCAATCAAACCAGTGCTTTCCACCCACCAGAATTACAGGGATCACAGAAAGGTTACAGTGATCGATGGACACACCGCTTTTACAGGAGGTGTGAACCTGGCAGATGAGTATATTAACAGGAAAGAACGTTTTGGACACTGGAAAGATACAGCATCATGATCAAGGGAGATGCTGTAAAAGTTTTACTATGATGTTTTTGCAGATGTGGGATGCAGCCAGCTCCAAAAGTAAGAATGAAGAAAATTATGAGCAGTATCTGGTGCCGGCGGATTACAAACTGCCGGAGGGATATAAGGCAGATGGCTTTGTCATGCCTTATGCAGACAGTCCCTTAGATGAAGAACAGGTGGGAGAGCAGGTCTATCTGGATATATTAAACCAGGCAAAGTCCTATGTACACATTATCACCCCTTATCTGATCCTGGATGATGGGATGAAAAATGCCATGGCTTATGCGGCTAAGCGCGGCATCGATGTAAAGATCATCATGCCCCATATCCCGGATAAGAAATATGCCTATCTGTTAGCAAGGACTTATTATCCAGAGCTGATCGCTTCCGGTGTAAAGATCTACGAGTATGAGCCTGGTTTTACCCATGCAAAGATCTTTGTCAGTGATGATGAAAAGGCAGCAGTGGGAAGCATCAACCTGGATTTCAGAAGTTTATATCTGCATTTTGAATGTGGAACCTATTTATACAGAAACAGTACAGTTGCAGATGTGGAGAAGGATTTTGAAAATACACTGGAAAAATGTATTCCTGTTACGTTAAAGGACTGCGCACAGTACAACTGGTTCGGGACCAAGGCAGGAAGATTTTTAAGATTGATTGCACCTCTCATGTAACAAGCCCAAAAGAAAAACAAGCGCCACCGCAAGGTGGCATTTGTTTTCTTGGGCTATTAACGAAGGTCCCGCCTGTGACTATTTTTGACCAAAAAAACACAACCAGAACACATTTTGTTCACAAACCAATGATAAACTTTCAAACAATGAACGAAACATGAACAAATACGAAAAAGTTGTTTAAACAGATGTGAATTGTTTGAGAGGAGTTTTCCATTATGAAAGTACGAAAAAACCACACACGTTTCCTGTGCGGCTCTCTGGCGGCTGCAGCGGCTATTTCTCCTATACTGAGTATAACCGCATGGGCAGACAATATTTCCACAGCCAATTTTAATCTGCGCCAGCAGGTTGTAAAGCTGACCGGTATCATGGAGATATCCAGTTTCAGGGAAAGTGTTACCAGAGCGGACTTTGCAAAAATGCTGGTAAAGGCATCCAGTTACCGCGAAAATCTGCCAACTTCCAATGTTTCTGTTTACGCAGATGTGCCGGCAACGGATCCAAATGCAGTGTATATCCGCATTGCAGCAAGAGAAGGCTGGATGAGTGGGTACTTAGGTGGAAAATTCAAACCGGAGGATCCGGTCCTTTATAAAAATGCAGTAAAGGCTATCCTTACCATGTTAGGTTATACAGATGATGATTTTACAGGAGATCTGGTCTCTTCCCGCATATCCAAGTTTAACTATCTGGAATTAAACGAGGATGTAAGCCGTCAGGCTGCCGATGAGGTGAACCAGACAGACTGCATGAATATTTTTTATAACCTGTTAAAGACCAAGAAAAAGGACAGCAATGAGATCTATGGTACGATCTTAGACTGTGAGTTAAATTCTGACGGTGAGATCAATCCCATCACTATTCTGGATGATGAGCGGAAAGGCCCGATCCTGGTACATAAAAACTTCAGCGTTTCCCAGTCTGTACCTTTTGATACAGAAGACGCAAATGTGTTCTTAAATGGTGTGGCAAGTACTTTATCTGCAGTAAAATCCGCCCAGCAGCAGGCTGGTTTTGCAGTTTTATATTACAATGTAAAATCAAAGACGATCTGGCTTATACCACCATGGGCTGGGACAATGATGATAATTCCGGCAATAACTCTTATATCCTCTTAAAGGGTGAGATCAAAAATATTTATTATAAATCCACGGATGTTATGACACCAACTTCTGTTCGTATTGAAGTAGATCAGGCAAATTCAGATGACAGCTTTGATACCAGCGAGGATGTAGACTCTGATGGTTACCTGACCATCAGCTTGACTCTTCGGAACTCCAGTATATGTTCTCTATTTATGGAGATCTGGAAGTAGGCGATGACGTAGTCCTGGTATGTAACCGCAACGGAAGCTCTTATACAGCGGTTGATGCACTTGAATACTAAGGGGGATATTATGAAAAAGAAGAAAAAGTGGATCAAACTGGTGATCATCCTTCTTGTGATCGCCATTGCAGCAGGAGCTATCTTTGTATGGAAAAGTCATAAGGCTAAGGCAGCAGCGGCAGCTGCAACAGCAGAAAATACAGCAACCGTAGAAAAAAGAAGCATCAGTTCCCAGCTGTCTTCTTCCGGCACATTGGAGCAAAGGATACTTACAGCATCACTTCCATGGTGGAAGGTGAGGTAGTATCTGCCAACTTTGAGGAAGGTGACCAGGTGGAGAAGGATCAGGTCCTTTATGAGATCGACCGATCCAGTATGGATACAGACTTAAACAGTGCCCAGAATTCTGTTACCCGGTCCCAGACCTCTTATGCAGACGCACTGGATGATTATAACCAGGCAGCATCGGATTACAGCGGAAATACATATAAGGCAACTGATACAGGCTATATTAAGGAACTGTATATCAGCGTGGGAGATAAAGTCAGCGGAAATACAAAGCTGGCAGACATCTACAGTGATGATCTGATGGAGATCCGCATTCCATTTTTAAGCGGGGAAACAGAACTGATCCCTGTAGGCAGCACAGCTGTTCTTACACTGGTTGATTCCGGGGAGCAGATCGAAGGTACCGTTAAGGCAGTTGCAAACAGGGAAGAGACTCTTTCCGGCGGCCGTCTGGTAAAATATGTGACGATCACTGTAAATAATCCAGGCGGACTTACCACTTCAACAGTAGCTTCTGCCAGATCGGTGAGTTTGTAGGCAGTGAAGAGGTACTTTTAAGGCTTCCACAGATACTACTATGAACGCAGATCTGGCTGTAAGCGTAGAAGTAGAAGAACTGCTGGTCCATGAGGGCGATTATGTGACCAAGGGAACTCCTATTTCCGTTATGACTTCCCGTACAGCAGAAAAACTGATGCGCAATTATAAGGATGCTTTAGACAAGGCCCAGGAAAGTGTAGAGTCTGCCCAGAGCAAGTTGGAAAGCACCCAGGACAGCTACGATAATTATACCATCACAGCACCGATCTCCGGACAGGTGATCACAAAGAACTTTAAGGTAGGAGATAACATTACAAAAAATACCAGTTCTACCACTACACTGGCAACTATTTATGACCTGTCTGCACTGACATTTAAAATGTCCATTGATGAGCTGGATATCCAGAGTGTAAAGGTGGGCCAGAATGTAACTGTAACAGCAGATGCCTTTGAGGGCCAGACCTTCTCAGGAACAGTTACAAATGTCAGTCTGGAAAGTACATACTCTAATGGTGTCAGCACCTATCCGGTTACTGTAACCATGGATGAAGTAGGAGATCTGCTTCCTGGTATGAATGTAGACGGTGTGATCACATTGGAAGAAGCAAATGATGTTCTTACCATCCCGGTAGATGCCTGATGAGAGGCAACCAGGTCTATATCAAAGATGACTCTGTAAAAGAGCAGCAGGGACCGGTTCCAGCAGGCTTTAAGGCAGTGGAAGTAGAAACAGGTCTGACCAACGACTCTTATGTGGAGATCAAGAGCGGACTTTCTGAAGGTGATACAGTCTATGTGGCTAAATCCAGCACCGGTTCTACCAATTCCTTTATGGGTGGCCCGGGAATGGGCGGCCCCGGAGGCGGTATGGGCGGCCCGCCAAGCGGTGGCGGTAATGACGGCGGAAACCGTGGTGGAAACGGCGGCGGCCCAAGATAGAGTTATCCACAAGAGAGCAGGGCAGTGTGAAAGGAGTTTTTATGTTTCGTTTGTGGAAAGGTCGGAAAGATGCTGAGAATAAAACAAACAACTTGAATGAGAAAAATACTCATGAGATAAAATCTCAAATTGAGAATGATGGCACAAATGGTACAGATCTGGATAAACCAGGCAGCCATCTTATTGATCTTCGCCACATTTTCAAGATCTACTATCTTGGCGGCGAAGAGGTCCGTGCCAATGATGATGTAGCGTAGCTATTGACAAAGGTGAGTTCGTACCGATTGTGGGAAAATCCGGAAGCGGAAAATCCACATTGATGAATATTATCGGAGCGCTGGATGTGCCTACCAAAGGAGAATACTACCTGGGAGGGGAAGATGTAAGCAAAATGGAAGATAAACAGCTTGCAAGGATCCGCAACAAGATGATCGGTTTTATCTTCCAGCAGTACAATCTTCTTCCAAAGTTAAATCTCCTGGAAAATGTAGAACTTCCTCTTCTCTATGCAGGAGTGGGAAGTGAAGAACGCAGGCAGCGGGCTATGGCTTCTTTAGAAAAAGTAGGTCTGGCAGAAAAATGGAAAAATATGCCAAATCAGTTATCCGGTGGTCAGCAGCAGCGTGTATCTATTGCAAGAGCGCTGGCCGGGGATCCGTCCCTGATCCTGGCAGATGAACCTACAGCGCCCTGGACTCCAAGACCAGCCGTGAGGTTTTAAATTTCTTAAAACAGTTAAACGAAGAAGGAAATACCATTGTAATGATCACCCACGATAATTCTATTGCCATGGAGGCAAAACGGGTGGTGCGCATTGCGGATGGACACAAAATATTTGACGGAGATGTAAAAGATTATGCTGCAATCCTTTAAACTGGCTATAAAAAGCATATGGGGCAATAAGATGCGCTCTTTCCTGACTATGTTAGGCATCATCATCGGTGTGGCAGCGGTCATTATCCTGGTAAGTCTGGTCAATGGCTATATGGGAAGCGTAGTGGAAAGCTTTGCCAGCATGGGTGTAAACCAGATCAATGTAAATATGACCAATCTTACATCCCGTACTGTAGATGTAGATCAGATGTATGCATTTTACGATGAACACGGAGATCTTTTTGATGGCATCAGCCTAATGTATCTCTGTCAGCTACTGTAAAAAAGGGAGATGACTCCATGGACTCTACCAGTGTGCAGGCAGAAGCGAGCAGTACCTGTATATGAAGGATTATGATCTGCAGATCGGAAGAAATATTGCTTATTCTGATATTGCTTCCCGGCAGAAAGTATGTGTGATCGGTTCCTATGTGGCCCAGGAACTGTTTGGAAGTGCAGAAAAGGCCATTAATGAGACACTGAAAAATAAATGGTTATGCCTTTAAAGTAGTTGGTATCGTGGAGACTCAGGATGAGGATAACATGGAAGACGGCGGAACGGATGATTTCGTGTGGATCCCTTACAGCGTAGCCACCAGCTTGCAGGAAGCGCCAATATCAGCAGTTATACATTAACGGTATCAGATACAGATAATGCAGATACAGCCAAGACCCTGATCCAGAATTTCCTGTATGAGACCTTTAAAGACAGTGACCTTTACAGAGTAACAGCTATGAGTGAGATGCTGGACTCCTTAAATGAACAGATCGCCATGATGAGCGGTATGCTAGGCGGTATTGCCGGAATTTCCCTTTTAGTTGCAGGTGTTGGTGTTATGAATATCATGCTGGTATCTGTAACTGAGCGTACCAGAGAGATCGGCATCAGAAAGTCACTGGGAGCTGACAAGGGAACTATTTTACAGCAGTTTGTCATTGAGGCGGCAGTGACCAGTTCTTTAGGCGGCGTGGTAGGGATCATCATCGGCTGCGTAGCCACAAAAGTAGTGGGAACCATGATCGGGATCTCCACATCCCCTACACTGGCGGCAGTGCTGATCTCCTTTGGGGTGTCAGTAGCCATTGGCCTGTTTTTTGGATATATGCCGGCAAGACGGGCGGCAAACTTAAACCCTATTGATGCACTTAGAAGTGAGTAATAAACGTTATAAGAGCCGCTTGAATAACAGCCAAATGTGAGATTTTACATAAATTTTACATTTTGGCTGTTTTTGTTTTTACACAGCTGTGGTATGCTGATGATAAGAACATAACTGCATATTGCGGTTCTGCGGTTAAAAAGGGAAGGACGAGGATCACCATGGATAAAATTTATATCATCGAAGATGATGAAAACATACGCAATCTTTTAAAAATAGCGCTGGAAGGCTTTGGTTATGAGGCAGAAGGCTTTGAAACAGCAGAAGAAGGATTAGAGCGCATCAAAGAAGAAGTACCGTCACTTGCTATTTTTGACTGGATGCTTCCGGGAATGGATGGGGTTACGGCAATCCGCAAGATCCGCCAGACAGATGGCCTGCAGGAACTTCCCATTATGCTTTTAACTGCCAAAGAGAAAGAGCTGGACAAAGTAGTAGGTCTTGACTGCGGCGCTGATGACTATATGGTAAAGCCATTTGGTGTTCTGGAGCTTTCTGCAAGGATACGCAGCCTGCTGCGCCGCGCCAAAAGAGAAGAAAAGAAGGATACCCTTACTTTTGAAGATATCGTAGTCAACAAAAAGACCAGGGAAGTGACCAGTGAAGGTCATTTATGTGAACTGACCTTAAAAGAATTTGAACTTTTGGTCTATCTGATGGAAAACCAGTCCCGTGTGGTCACAAGAGACGAACTTTTAAATCAGGTCTGGGGCTATGAATACGACGGGGAGACAAGAACGCTGGATATGCACATCCGTACTCTGCGTCAGAAACTGGGAGATAAGGAAAGTTCCTGCATTAAGACAGTCCGTGGTGTAGGTTACAGACTGGTGCATCAGGAAGGATAAAACCGGAGAGAGAGGAAAAAGTATGAGAAAAGCCATTCTTGAGAAATTTATCTTTGTACTTTTAGCGGCGCTGTGTATCAACAGCGTCATCTTTTATATTGCCAGCCGGAATACGATACTGGATACAACAAAAAAGACATGCTTTACACCATGGAGATATTGGATCAGACTCTGGATTATGAGGGAGACTGGCAGGTCAGGTGCAGCGGATGGAGAATTTTACAGCGGGAAATCCCAGCCGTCTGACTTTGATCCGTACAGATGGAACGGTGGTTTCTGACTCAGATGCAGATCCGGCTGAACTGGACAATCATTTAAGCAGAAAAGAAGTAGTCCAGGCAATGAAAAAGGCAGTGGCTTTGCGGAACGTTATTCCCACACATTAAAGAGAAATCTTTTATATGTGGCCTACAGATCCAACCGGGCCGATATGATCATCCGTGTTTCCGTGCCTTATTCCGGTGCCAGCGAATACTTGACCATGCTCCTTCCGGCGGCTCTTTTCAGCTTCCTGGCGGCTCTTGCCTGTGCACTGGTGGTTTCCAAACGTTTCGTGGACTCTGTGACACAGCCTTTAAGCAATATTGCAGCGGAAATGTCAAAGGTAAAGGGAGATACAAAGGAGACTATACAGAACTGCATTTTGAAAAATGCCAGTATCCGGAGTTAAATGTGATCGCTGAAACTACCATGGAAATGTCCAAAAATGTGAAAGCTATCTGAGCCGCATTGACAAGGAAAACAGATCCAGTCAGGAGTTTTCAGCAATTGCTTCCCATGAGTTAAAAACTCCTATCACATCTATCCAGGGTTATGCAGAGTTAATGGAAAGCGGTATGATCCAGGATGAGAACATGAAAATGGACTTTATCAAAAGGATCAAAAGGGAGGCCATCAATATGGCCGGCCTTATTAATGATATCCTGATGATCTCCAGACTGGAAGCAAAGGATGCGGAAGTGGTTGTATCAGATGTGAGAGTCAGTGTGCTCCTTGAAGAGATCATAGACAGTTTAAAACCTGCAGCAGCAGCTGGACAGGTATTTATACACTGTGACTGCCAGCCTCTTAGCATCAAGGCTAATCCGCAGCAGATGAAAGAACTGCTCTCCAATCTGGTGAGCAATGCTGTAAAATACAACCGGCCAGGCGGTCAGGTATGGGTCAATATCCGGGAAAAAGACGGCAATATGGTTGCCCGTGTGCGTGATAATGGTGTTGGCATCCCTCAGGAGAGTCTGGACCGTATTTTTGAACGGTTCTACCGGGTGGATAAGGGCCGCAGCAGAAAACAGGGCGGTACCGGACTGGGACTTTCCATTGTAAAGCACATTGTTAATTTCTATCATGGAACCATCCGTGTGACTTCCCAGTTAGATGAAGGTACAGAATTTGTAGTGACTATTCCTTTAAACTGGAAAGACCTGTAAAATTTAAAAGACCGGTCAAGAATATAACTGGAAAAACTGGAAAATCCATTGGTAAAAACGACGAAAAACACTTTATTGCTTTAAATTCTAAGAAATTTAAAGCAATAAAATTGACGTGGGGATTTTTTTGTAGTATCATACCCTTAGTTCGTATAAAACGAATGAGTTTTTATCGAAAAGAGGACGGTATTATGAAAAAATCTACAAAGATCATGTCAGTATTATTAGCAGCAGCCTGCGCAGCATCTATGACCGGATGCGGCGGCTCCGGCAGCACAGCTACCACAGCAGCAGCGTCTGAAGCAGCAACAGAGGCAGCTTCTTCCGAAGAAGCAAAGAGCGATGCAGCAGCTTCCACCGATGGAAAAACCTACAACGTAGGTATCTGTCAGCTGGTACAGCACGTAGCACTGGATGCAGCTACCCAGGGATTTAAGGATGCATTAACCGATGCACTGGGCGATGCAGTTACCTTTGATGAGCAGAATGCACAGGGTGACTCCAACACCTGTTCTACCATTATCAACAGCTTTGTTTCCAATAAGGTAGACCTGATCCTTGCAAACGCAACTCCATCTCTCCAGGCAGCACAGGCAGGAACCAATGAGATCCCTGTATTAGGTACCGCTGTTACAGAGTATGGTGTAGCACTTGGCATTGACGGTTTTGACGGTCTGGTAGGCGGAAACATTTCCGGTACTTCTGACCTGGCACCACTGGATGAGCAGGCAGCTATGCTTCACGAACTGTTCCCGGATGCAAAGAACGTTGGCCTGTTATACTGCTCTGCAGAAGCTAACTCCCAGTATCAGGTAGATACTGTAAAGGCAGCTCTGGAAGAGATGGGATATACCTGCGAATACTACGCATTCTCTGACTCCAACGACCTTGCAACCATTACCACCAATGCAGCAACCAACAGCGATGTGATCTATGTTCCAACTGATAATACAGTAGCAGCAAACACAGAGATCGTTAATAACATCTGCCAGCCTGCAAAGGTTCCTGTAATCGCAGGAGAAGAGGGCATCTGCTCCGGCTGTGGTGTTGCAACTCTTTCCATCAGCTACTATGACCTGGGCGTTGCAACCGGTAAGATGGCAGTTAAGATCCTTACAGGAGAAGCAAATGTTTCTGAAATGCCGATCGAATATGCACCTCAGTTTACAAAGAAGTACAACAAGACCATCTGCGATGCACTGGAGATCACAGTTCCAGATGATTATGTAGCAATCGAGGAATAATAAGAAAAACTAAGTTTGCAAAGAAACTTTTAATGTAAAAAAACTTTCATGGCAGACACAGCGGGAAGCAAATGGGCCTCCCGCTGTATGCTGTTCTAAAGGGGAAAACAATGAATATAATGAGTTTATTAAATGCTCTTCCTGGAGCAGTGGCACAGGGCCTGATCTGGGGCATCATGGCCATTGGTGTTTATATCACATTTCGTATACTGGATTTTGCGGATCTGACCGTAGACGGTTCTTTATGTACCGGCGGTGCAGTCTGCATTATGATGATGTTAAACGGACAGAATGTATGGGTGGCCATGTTTGCAGCACTCCTTGCAGGAATGGTGGCAGGCTGCGTCACCGGACTTTTACATACTTTTATGGGTATCCCGGCTATCCTTTCCGGTATTCTTACACAGTTAGGCCTGTATTCTATTAACCTGAAAATAATGGGAAAGGCAAACCAGGCGATCAACGTAGACAAGTACAGCCTCCTTGTTTCTTTACGTTTTATCCGCAATGTGCCTCTCTTTAAAAATACCATCCTTTTAGTATCCCTGATCATCGTTGTGCTGATCGTTATCCTTTACTGGTTCTTCGGCACCGAGCTTGGCTGCTCCATCCGTGCAACCGGCTGCAATGACAAGATGGCAAGAGCCAGGGTATTAACACCGACTTTAACCGTGTTCTGGGTCTGATGATCTCTAACGGTATGGTAGCTCTTTCCGGAGCTCTTCTTTCCCAGTATCAGGCTTTGCTGATATCAATATGGGCCGTGGCGCTATCGTTATCGGTCTGGCTGCTGTTATCATCGGAGAAGCAATTTTCGGAAAGATCTTCAGAAACTTTGGCTTACGCCTTTTAAGTGTTGCTTTCGGTTCCATTATTTATTATCTGGTTCTTCAGATAGTCATCTGGCTGGGAATCGATACAGACCTGTTAAAGCTGCTGTCTGCAGCAGTAGTAGCCATCTTCCTGGCAATCCCAACATGGAAGGCACGTTATTTTTCAATGGGTTCTAAAGGAGGTAAAGCCTGATGCTTCAGATCAAACATGTATCAAAAACCTTTAATAAAGGCACAGTAAATGAAAAACAGGCGTTAAGGGACTTAAACCTTACACTGAAAGAGGGAGATTTCGTTACCATTATCGGCGGTAATGGTGCCGGCAAGTCTACTATGTTAAACGCTATTGCAGGTGTGTGGCCGGTAGACGAAGGCCAGATCATCATTGATGATAAAGATGTGACCAAACTTCCGGAATATAAGAGAGCCGCTTTCTTAGGCCGTGTATTCCAGGATCCTATGAACGGAACTGCCGCTACGATGGGGATTGAGGAAAATCTGGCTCTGGCTTTAAGAAGAGGAACTCTTCGTACCTTAAAACCGGGTATCAATAATAGTGAAAGAAAGCTTACAGAGATCTGCTGTTAAGACTGGGACTGGGACTGGAAGACCGTCTGACTTCCAAAGTGGGACTTCTCTCCGGCGGACAGAGACAGGCTCTGACACTGCTTATGTCTACTTTAAAGCGTCCGAAACTGCTTTTATTAGATGAGCATACGGCAGCTCTTGACCCGAAGACTGCAAGAAAGGTTCTGGAACTGACAGAGGAAATGGTCAACGAGCAGCACCTGACAGCTTTAATGGTTACCCACAATATGAAAGATGCCATCCAGATCGGAAACCGTCTGATCATGATGAACAGCGGCCACATTATTTATGATGTGGAAGGAGAAGAGAAAAAGAAACTGACAGTAGAAGATCTGTTAGCAAAATTCTCTGAAGCAAGCGGAGAAGAATTCTCCAATGACCGTATGATGCTGGCAAAATAAAAAATGTGATCCAATGCCCGGAGGGAATGTATACTATGGTATATAGCCCTTTCGGGCAATCTTTTTTTCTATGTATGTCAATAATTTTTAACATTTTTAATACTTTGTTCACTTTTTGCAGCGAAATATATGATATACTTACATATAGTGCGCCAGGAGGCGTGTCTATAAATTGCCGTGCATCTGTAAGAAACTGCCGCAGGCAGGTCCTGCAGATGCTCTAGTAATAACAGGAGAAACAAAACAATGAATGAAAATAAGGATTACGTATCTCACCTGAATAAGGCGAGAAAAAAGAGAAACCAGAAATGGGATCCCCGTTACCTGCTTTTAGCCATTGTCGTTGTACTGCTCATTGGTCTTGGAGTATTAGCGGCGGTAAATGTAAAGTCGGCGGTTTCAGGCAAGGCAGCGAGAAAAAGTGATAATGTGATCGAGGAGCCTGGAACGGGTCTTGAGGCAGCCAGCGCTTCCAATGCAGCAAGAGAGGAAGAAGAGAAGGCAAAAGAAGAACAGGAGATCCAGAGCGCCATTGACGCATACCAGAATTTAGGGATCGTTCAGGTATCCGGTTATGTAAATATCCGTGAAACTCCGGATATGAAGGGAAATATTATCGGAAAAGTTTCAGGAGACGGAGCCTGTGAGGTTTTAGGAGAAGAGGCGAATGGAGCCATATCACTTCCGGCGGTATTGAAGGCTATATCAGCAGCCAATACCTGGTAACAGGAGAGGAAGCAAAAGAACTGGCAAAAAGTCTTGTGAAGAAACGTGCCATTATCATGACAGAAAATGACAATCTGAATATCCGAAGCGGCCCAAGCAAGGATGCAGAGATCGTAGGACAGGCACTTCCTGCAGAGCGTTATGAAGTACTTTCTGAAGCAGATGGCTGGGTAGAGATCAACAGTGGTTATATTTCCGCTGATTACTGTGAAGTAAAATATGCCTTAAATGAGGGACGTAAACTGGATCTGAAAGCACAGGCCATTAACCAGTATGATAATCTGGTCATCTTTAAAAAGAGCGGCTATATGAATGTGCGCAGCACTCCGGAAAATAAAGGTGATGACAATGTAATTGGTAAGCTGACCAGTAAGGCGGCCGGTGATATTATTGAGACGTTAGATGGCTGGTATAAGATCAAGTCCGGCACAGTAACCGGTTATATTGCAGCAGATCCGGAACTGATCGCAACAGGACAGGAAGCAAAAGATCTGGCAATGCAGAATGCTACCCAGATGGCTATTATCACAACGGATGTATTAAACGTCCGTGTGGAACCAAATACCGACTCCAAGATCTGGACACAGATCGTCAAAGATGAGCGTTACCCGGTAGTAGACCAGCAGGATGGCTGGGTACAGATCGACTTAGGTTCTGTGGATGCAGAGGATGGCAGCCAGGACGGAGATGAAAAAGCATATATTTCAACCCGCGACAATAACGTAGAAGTACGTTATGCTTTAAATGAAGCCATTAAATTTACACCGGCCAAGGATAGCAGTTCCGGTGCTTCATCTGACGGCTCCGGCTCCAGTACCAAGCAGTCCCGCCGTTCACAGCTTGTAAACTACGCTCTTCAGTTTGTAGGAAACCGCTATGTATGGGGCGGAACCAGTCTGACCAATGGTGTTGACTGCTCCGGATTTACTATGAGGGTTATGGAGAAATTTGGTGTATCCCTTCCACATTATTCCGGCTCCCAGGCACAGATGGGTAAGAAAGTCACCTCCGCTACTATGAAACCGGGAGATCTGATCTTCTATGCAGGAAGCAACGGAAAAGTAAACCATGTAGCGATCTACATTGGAAATGGCCGTATCGTACATGCAGCCAGCCGCAGAAGCGGTATTAAGACATCTACATGGAATTACCGTACACCGGTGGCAATCCGCAGTATGTTGGATTAATAGCTGGATCATGACCAGATAAAAATGAAATAGCAAGAAATAGTATTAAAAAAGAGATCACCTGAAAGAGGTTTAAAAGCTTTTTCAGGTGGTCTCTTTTACTTATACCAGCGGGAAGAATAAAGGGATCAAAAACCAGATACATAAAAACTGGATCAGTGCATGGGGCAGAGTGTATTTTAAATAATCGGAAAATTTATATCCGGCTACCAGCGTCATACTGATCTGTGCTGCTGCCAGAGGAGTGGAGCAGGCAAGACTTGCTGCAAAGTAGATACCCAGGCAGACAGTCATAGGATTTAAGCCCATGGCAGTTCCAATGGAGAAACCAATGGGAAGTACGATCAGGATCGCCGTAGAGTTGGTGATAAAGTTGCTTAAGATCAGTGTGAGGAAGCAGAGGATGCCGTACACGATCATTGGGGAAGTACAGCTGCCAAGGAAACTGCTTGCAACATCTGCCAGGATCTTTCCGGATCCACCGGTGTTTAAAGCGTCAGCAAGACCTAAACAGAAGGCAAGGAACAGGATAGTATCCCAGTCCATGTTTTTGCGGATGCTTTTTGTGTTGGTACAGCCTGTAAGGATACACAGCATGGCTGCGCACATGGCGGTCATAGCAGTGGAAAGCCATTCTGTTACATAAAATAAGATCATCAGCCCCAGGATAACAAACATGATGGTGATCTTTTATGATCGGTATTCCCATCACCGGAATGATCTTCCGGTTGGTATTTTCCAGTTCCATAGCTTCTTCCGGACGATCACTCCATATCTTTTTACCAAGGTTGTAGCCGAATAACTGGGTGCCGGCCAGATACAGTAAAAGCATGCAGAAACCAGGACCAAACATGGTAAACATGCTCATATGAAGGCCGGTAGTCTGTTCAAGCAGTGCATTGGCGGTCAGCTGGGGAGTACAGCCGATCAGGGTGCTGGAACCACCGATCATGGCACAGATGGCAATATTCATGGTCAGATTTTTCCGCTTCATATTGCTGGAATTGGAGCATACACTTTCTACAATGGGCAGAAAAGCAGCAATGGTAGCTGTGTTGGCTAAAAACATGGAAAGACAGCCGGCTGTAAGACCGGAGATAAAAAGGAAAAGACGTTCATTATCTCTGGAAAGCCGGATAACCTGTCTGCCAATCAGGCAGCAGCTCCTGTCTCAAACATGGCATTGCCTACGATCATGGCACCAAAGAGAAGATAGATGATGGAACTGGCGAAGCCGGAAAAGGCGTTGGACAATTCGCATACATGGAAAAGAACCATGAGAAGACAGCGAGAGCGCCTGTAACAACGGAAGGCAGCCATTCTGTAATAAAAAGTAACGATACAAAGAAGCAGGATAAGAAGACCTACAATACCGCTGGACATTTTTGTACTCCTTTCAGACGCATAGCGCCATAGATTTTATAAATGTTAAAAAAGTAACAATGCAGACCATAAAAAATCTCTTTTCCCCCAAAATCCCAGGGGAAAGAGATGAGAGGGCATTTTACTGTTCTTTTAATTTTTTGATCTCTGCAGTAAGAGCAGGAACAACTTCAAACAAGTCACCTGTAATACCGTAATCAGCAATGCCGAAAATAGGAGCTTCCGGATCTTTGTTGATGGCGATAATGGTGTCAGAACCGCTCATTCCGGCTACATGCTGGATCGCACCGGAAATACCGCAGGCAATATAAAGCTTAGGAGCAACCGTCTTACCGGTCTGTCCTACCTGGTGGCTGTGGCCGATCCATCCGGAGTCAACAGCTGCACGGGAAGCGCCTACAGTGCCGCCTAAAACATTTGCCAGTTCCTCTAAGACTTTAAATCCATCCGGACCGCCAACACCACGGCCGCCGGATACGATCACTTCTGCACCTTCTAAATCCACTGCCTCAGAAGCAGCTTCACGGATGGTCTCAAGGATCTTTGTACGGATATCAGCAGTATCTACGTGATAATCTTCACGGATCACTTCTGCCTTATTTTCTGTTACATCTGCTTTTTTAAATACGCCTGGGCGGATGGTACCGATCTGTGGACGGTGATCCGGACACATGATAGTAGCCATCAGGTTGCCGCCGAATGCAGGACGGGTCCATGCAACATTTCCGCTTTCTTCGTCAATGTCAAGGGCAGTACAGTCAGCAGTCAGTCCTGTATTTAAACGGCAGGAAACACGGGGACCCATATCACGGCCGTTAGGAGTTGCACCGATCATAAGAGTAGACGGACCGTATTTTTCAACCATATGGCAGAGCGCATTTGCATAAGCGTCGGTAGAATAGGACTTGTATTCCGGTCCTTCTACAGCGATCACCTGATCAGCACCATGGCTTCCGGCAGCTTCCACAGAAGCAGCAATATTGTCACCGATCACAACAGCAACCAGTTTTCCTCCCTGTTTGTCAGCCAGACGACGACCTGGATTTAACAGCTCCAGACCAACTTTCTTAGGACTTCCGTCCTCCTCTGTCTCAATAAATACCCAAAGATCTTTTGTCTTTGCTTCCATTTGTGTGTCCTCCTTCATTAAATCAAGTGGGCTTCACTGAGCATTGCCACAAGTTTCTGTGCAGAAGCCGTATTTGACTCTTCTTTGATCATAACGCCGCCCTGTTTGCGAGGCGGAACAAAGGATTTCTTTACATGAGTAGGAGATCCTTTTAAACCAATGCGGGTCTTGTCAATATCAGGGAATGCGTCTTCTCCTAAAACAGGAATTTCCGCACGGTTGGCAGCAAGTTTCCGCTTGATGGTAGGATAACGTGGATCAAAACTTGGTTTGGTGAAAGTAACCAGACATGGAAGAGAAACAGCGATCTTCTGATTTGCGTCTTCACATTCCTTTAAGATCGTAAGTCCGTCATCTGTAAGTTCTGCTTCCAGAGCATATGTAACCTGAGGCAGTCCAAGATGTTCTGCAATTTCCGGTCCAACCTGAGCGGTATCGCCGTCGATCGCCTGTTTGCCACAGAAGATAGCGTCAAATCCGCCTTCCAGTTCTGCTACTTTTTTAATAGCGCAGGAAAGGATATAACTGGTTGCCAGTGTATCAGAACCGCCAAAAGCGCGTCCGCTGATGAGGTATGCCTTGTCTGCGGCAATTCCTAAGCATTCTTTTAATGCATTTTTAGCCTGTTCCGGTCCCATGCTTAAAACGATGATCCTGGTATCAGGATGTTTGTCTTTAATACGGGCTGCTGCCTCTAAGGCATAGCCATCAAAAGGATTTACGATGCTGGTACTCCATTACGGATCAGAGTATTCGTTACCGGATCAATCTTTATTTCCGTTGTATCCGGAACCTGTTTTACACATACGAGAATATTCATAAATCACAGCTCCTTTTCACATAAATGATGTTCACCTTAATAAACAGCAAGTTTTATGCCAAAAAATTAACTACGAAAAATCGGTGATTTTTTCAGATTTCCCTAAAAAAACCGGCAATTTTTTGCCGGTCATGGAAAGAAAAAGCGGAAAGAACATGCCGGATTAACAAAAAAATAACAAATTCTGGAAAGATGATGTGCAAAATGTGATAAAATAGACAAGATATGTTTGGCAAAAAGAGTGCATTATTAATAAGGAAAGAACAGCACATTTTAAAAAGCAGGAGAGAAAAAGAAAAAAGTCTGCTGAAAAAATATCAAAGTTGGCACGGATATTGCTCTATATAAAAGTGAGGTTTCGCAGTAGAGACTCGTTAATAAAAAGACGATACAGGGATACTGCGAAAAAAGAAAGGAGAGAACAAGTATGAGTGAATACCAACTTATGACAGAAGACCAGAGAGATATGGTGAAGCTGGTAAAAGATTTTCTGATGAAGGAGTATCTGCCACACGTATCTGAGTACGAGGCTAAGGGAGAGTATCCACTGGAGTTTCATAAGAAACTGGGAGAACTTGGACTTTTTGCAATGGATGTACCGGAAGAGTACGGCGGCCTGGGCTTAGATGCAGTTACTACCTGTCTGATCCGTGAAGCCATCGGCTATGTAGACGCAGGCTTTGCATCATCCTTTGCAGCATCTACCTTTGGTATCAAACCGGTCCTGTTAGCAGGAACAGAAGAGCAGAAGAAAGCATACGGCGCAAGACTGGCAGAGGGACAGATCTCCGCTATGTGCCTTACCGAGCCACAGTCCGGTTCTGATATGGGTAACACAAAATGCCGTGCAGTAAAAGACGGTGACGAGTATGTATTAAACGGAACCAAGTGCTTTATCACAAACGGTGGTATTGCTGATATCTACACAGTTGCAGCATCCACTTCACCGGAGCTTGGAAGCGCAGGTATTTCCCTTTTCATTGTTGACCGCAATACTCCAGGTGTCAGCGTAGGAAAAGAAGAAGACAAGTTAGGTATCCGTACTTCCAACACAACAGATGTTATTTTCCAGGATGTAAGAATTCCTGCAACAAACCTGATCGGAGAAGAAAACAAGGGATTTGCCATCAGCCAGAAACTTCTTGCAAGAACCCGTCCTACCGGTATGGCATCTGCTTTAGGTGTAGCCCAGAGAGCACTGGATCTGGCAGTTGACTACGCACAGCAGAGAGTTACTTTTGGAAAGCCAATTGCAAGCCGCCAGGCGATAAAGTTTAAACTGGCTGATATGGAGATCAGACTTCAGACAGCAAGAGCACAGCTCTTCTACAATGCACAGCTGATCGACAAAGGCATTTATGATGGAATGTTAGGTTCTGTAACAAAAACCTGTGTATCTGAAATGGTATTTGATGTTGCAAATCAGGCACTGCAGATTTTTGGTGGTTATGGTTATAGCAGAGAATATCCGGTAGAAAAACTGTTAAGAGACGCAAGGATCTTCTCACTGTTTGAGGGAACCAACGAAATTCAGAGAATGATCATTGGTGGAACCTTAGTGCCTAAAAAGAGAAACTAAGAAAGCAGATAGAATGATTGAAAATAAGGGGGAATTACGATGCTTTGGAAAGAATATGAAGACGTGCTTCTGGAAAGAGAAGACAATGTAGCTACTATCTTATTAAACAATCCGGCAAACATGAACCCGGTAACTGTATCTACTATGGATCATCTGGTAGACGCTCTGACTCTGTGTGAGGAAGATGATACAGTCCGCGTGATCGTACTTCGCGGTGCCGGCGGTAACTTCTCAGCAGGCGGAAATGTAAAAGGCATGAAGGAACGTCTGGATAAAGGCATCAATACCACAAAAGAAGGCATCCGTGCAGGCGGTGAATTCATGATGCGTCTTCGTACCATCAACAAGCCAACCATTGCCTGGATCGAGGGCGCTGCTGCAGGAGCCGGTATGAGCATGGCACTTTGCTGCGACTTTGCTCTGGCAGCAGAAGATGCAAAAATGGTATTTGCTTTTGTAAATATCGGTTTCGTTCCGGACTGTGGTATCACCCATATGCTTACAAAGAATGTGGGCCGTGCAAGAGCCACAGACCTGTTAATGGGTGGACGCCGTTTTACAGGTGCAGACGCAGCAAAATGGGGAATGATCACAGCAGCAGCTCCAAAGGAAGAACTGGAAGATCTGGTAAAGAAATATATCAAGAAATATTCCAGGGACTGCAGTTGCCTATGCACAGATCAAGAGAATGATCAACAGCTGCACTATGAGAGAATTAAATGCCTGCATGCAGGAAGAAGTAGAAGCTCAGTTCATCTGCAGCAAGACAGAAGATTACAGGATCGCTGTTGAAGCATTCTGCGAAAAAAAGAAACCGGAATTTGTAGGTAGATAGGAGAGATACCATGGAGAAAAAGAGTATCATTAATGTTGATGGCCGTTTCTATTATGGCTGGGTCATGCTGATCTGCGGATTTATGACCATGTTTATCTGTTATGTAATTAAAGCAAACTGTACTTCCTTATTCTATACCCCGATCTGTGAAGAACTGGGCGTAACAAGAACGGTTTACACACAGACCAATACCGTGCTTACCATCTGTATGCTCATCGGTTCTTCCTTTATTGGAAAGATCTACAAAAAGTATCCTGTTAAATATGTACTTACAGGCTGTGTAGGCCTGGCTTCCCTGTGCTATCTGGGAATGTCCCGTGCAACCGCTATGTGGCAGTTCTTATTACTGTCCGGTATCCAGGGCTTTGCATGGGCTGGCGCAACCAACCTTCCTGTAGGTATCATGATCAGTAACTGGTTCGGACCTAAGGTAAAAGGTACTGCAATGTCTATCGGTATGTTAGGTAGTGGTGCAGGTGCTCTGGTATGGGTAAACTTTATCAGTAAGATCATCGCAGGCAGCGGCTGGCGTACAGCTTACCTTGCAATGGCAGGTGTAAATGCTTTAATGATCCCGATTGCTCTGATCCTGGTTGTAAGTATGCCAAGTGACAAGGGATTTGAAGTACGTGTAGGCGATCCTTCTCCGGAAGAAGTAGCAAAAGCAGGCGGTGTTTCCACACAGAAGACAGGTATCACAGGTACTCAGGCATTAAAGACAAGCCGCTGGTGGTTCCAGTGGATGGCAGCTATGGTTACCATGATCGGCGCATCCGCATTTAACTCACAGTGTGTAGCTTACTTCACAGACTTAACAGGTGACAAGCTCCGCAGCATTAGTTTACTCCGGTGCTTTAGGACCATGATCTTAGGTAAGTTCTTATTAGGTGTATTCTCTGATGTTCTTCATATTAAGAGAACTGCTGTATTGGCTCCATTGTTCTACGCAGGCGTATTTATCTGCATGGCACTGGCAGCAACCAACATGGGCTTTACAAAGGGTATGACTTTATTCTACATGATCGGTGGTGCTGTTCCTTCTGTTATCCCTGCACTGATCACAGTACATAACTTTGGTGATAAGGAATTCAGCGTTATGAACGGCTGGATGAACATGGCAGGAAACGTTGGACAGATCATTGGACCGACCATCGCAGCATTTGTATTTGACGTAACTGGTACCTACCGTATGGCATGGATCATCTTTGCAGTATTAATGGTAGTAGTAGCACTGTTATACTTTATGTCTAATATCAGCAGCAAGAAGCAGATCGAAGAAATGGGTTATGTAATTCCACAGTAGTGACCACATGACTTTTAAGAGGTGAATGATTATGGCTGAAGAACGTAAACTGCCCTTACAGGGCCTGAAAGTAGTAGAACTGGTACTCATTTTGCAGTACCCAGCGTTACAAGAATGCTGGCAGACTGGGGCGCAGAAGTAATTAAGGTTGAAAATGTAAAAGGTGACGCATGGAGAATTGTAGGACGCAATCAGAAATGCCCGATTACAGATGAAGAAAATCCATTTTTCATGGTTCCAAATGCAAATAAGAAGTTTGTAGCATTAAATTTAAAAGATCCGGATGGAAAAGAAGCACTGATCAAGCTGATCGGTTCAGCAGAGATCTTTGCCACCAATATGCGTATGGGCGCACTGACCAAACTGGGATTTGACTATGACTCTATGAAGAAACTGTATCCGGGATTGATCTATGTACACTTTACCGGATATGGATACAAGGGACCGGATGCTGCAAAGCCTGGTTTTGACTCGGTTGCATTCTGGCACGCTCCGGATCCATGATGGACTGGGGAACTGAAGGAACTTCCCGTTCTTAGCTCCAACAGGTGCCGGTGATGCATGGTAGGTTCTATCCTGTGTGCAGGAACCCTGGCAGCTCTGATCTCCAAGAGAGAAACGGGGCAGGGTACTCTGGTATCTTCTTCCTTAATGGGCAGCTCCATCTGGTACAACAATGCAGCGGTTGTTTCTATCCAGTATGGCAATAAATTCCCGAAAGACAAGGATCATCCTGCTAACCCCTTTGGCTGGCAGTATGAGTGCTCTGACGGTGAATGGCTGATGATCGGTGTTGTAGATTACGCAGACGCATATCGCAAGATCTTCCATCTGTTTGGCAGAGACGATATGTTAGATGATGAAAGATTTAACACCATTTCTGCTGTACAGCAGCATCTGGATGAGTTTATGCCGATCCTGCGGGGATATTTCAAGACCAAGACCAGAGATGAATGGTAGATCTGATCGCAGGATTAAACATTGTAGTAGGTAAGATCGGTCACTTAAAAGATCTGGCTACAGATGAGCAGGCTATTGCAAACGAATTCGTACAGGATGTAGAGTTCCCAAGCGGAAAGAAGGTTGCTATGCCGACTGTTCCGATTGAATTTTCTGCTTACGATACCAAGAGCAAGTATGAAAAGACAGGAGAGATCGGCCGTGATACAGAAGCCGTTCTGGGAGAAGTTGGTTATACAAAAGAACAGGTAGAAGCACTGCGCAGCCAGGGTGCAGCGAAATAAATTATAATGTTCTTTCGGAGAACATCAAAATGTCAGGGACTGTGCTGTTTCAGAACAGTCCCTGTGTTTACAGTTATAACAGAAAACAAAGCTGTGTCTGTAAAAGTTGACAGGAAAAATCCTTTACGATAGGATAATAATAGTAAAAAATTGGGAATTATCTTTATAAATTATCATACAGATATAAAGGAGAACACTGCTATGCTTATAAAAAACGACGAAAGCTGTAATTCTGAAAAAACAATCCTTCGCTATCAGGAAAACGGGATCGCGGATCTGCTGGCCAGTGACTGGTACGGCATTATGCTCCTATCTCCCGGCGGGCGGGTATATCTGGATAATTATAATGATATTCATGGGATCGGCAATGATGTTCCTTTGGAGTTTGTAAGAAATTGTGTGGAATGGGACAGCCTGATCCATAACAAATCTATGACTTATACCTATAAAGAATGGAATTTCCTGATCTACTCTATTCGTCAGACAGACAAGGGAAACTGCGTTTTCTTTCTGCATTGCAGGAAGGATAAGCCCTTTGATGCAAGAGATGTAAATGGTACGAGCTGTACAGTGCCGTAGGCAGCAGAGAGTGCTTCTGGAAAATGAACTGATCCAGGAGAAAAACTATTTAAACAGTATCCTGGAAAGCTCGGAAGGCTGTATTGCTGTAGTAGATGAGGATAATAACATTGTTTCTGCCAATGATGAGGCAAAGGCTCTTTTTGGAAATAACTTAAGCCAGACACCTTCCGGAGAAATGTTATCCCTCATCAAAGCAGTGAAGCAGGTCCTTTCCCAGAAAGAAAAGATCGTTCTTCCACGTATGATCGTAAACGGGACGGAAAATGAATTTGGCTTTTCTATTTACAAATTTATACTGACACCTTTGCGAAGCAGCAAGGGAAGAGTAGGCTGTGTCGTAGTGGTGGCAACCGACATTACCCATGATTTCATCAATAAAAGACGGGCGACCCAGAGGCAGAATTTCCGTATGGCAGGCAATATTAATTTTGAGACAGCAAAGGAAATGCGTACCCCTCTGATGAACATTGAAGGATGTGCCAGCCTTTTGACCGATGCAGTGGGAGATAACAAGGACTCAAAAGAACTTCTTACCTATATAAAAGAAGAAGTAAATCATATCCTGCAGATCAATAACCGGATGCTTTCATTTTCCAACCTGACCCAGGAAAATACCTATGGTCAGATCGATGTAAATGAGGTGCTGAAAAACTGTGTTTCTGCGTTGTATACACAGAGGACAAAGAAGAAACTGAGTATTGAAACAAAAATGGGTGCAGATCTGCCATTAGTACGGGCGGAAAATGCGGATATCCAGCAGATCTTTTTTAACCTTCTGTTCAGTGCCTTTGACAATGCAAAGGAAAAAGGAAAGATCCAGTAGATAGTCATTATGATGACCAGGCAGGAGAGATCGTAGTAGATTTTGAACATGAGGGAAGCGGGAATGTTTTAGATGACCGTCAATTGTGCCTTCAGATTAACGGAAGGGAAAAAGGGCAGATCGATATTCCGTTCCTTATGGCGAAAAAAATGGTATTGGACTGCGGTGGACAGCTGTTCATCCAGGAGAGAGAGGACGGAGGCAGCGTGCGGACAGTGAAATTTCCCTGTTCGTAGAAAGGACCGGAGGTAGAGGAAAATGGGAGAAACACTTACCATGAAACGGATACTGGTGGCGGACCATTCTGAAATTGCCAACCGCATGTTTTGCGCCGGACTTTCCAAATATGGTTTTTCTGTCAGCGCTGTGTCTACAACAGAAGAACTGATCCATAAATGTACCACAGAAGAGATCGACATGCTGCTTTTGGATCTGTATTTAGAGCAGACCAGTCAGATGGACCAGATCCATTATCTCAGAGAACTTTGCCCGGAAATGTATCTGATCGTAATGAGCGATGAGCCTGATATTTCCAGTGCAGTACAGACCATGAAAAACGGGGCAGATGATTTTATTGAAAAGCCCTGTGACCTTGATACGATACTGAAAAAGATCCGGGAACTGTTAAAAAATGAAAGAGAACTGAAAAAAGAAACGAAGCAGCCGGCAGATGAGATCCTGCCTGCAGCAGACCGGGCAGTTCAGAAGATCGAGGAAGTAGTAGCAAAAGTAAAAGATTATCCAACCACCATACTGATCACAGGAGAAAGCGGAACCGGCAAGACTATGCTGGCAAAGCGGATCCATAAGACCAGTGTGCGAAAGGACAGGCCCTTTGTTCATGTAACTGTTCAGCGATCCCTGCGGAACTGTTTGAAAGTGAGCTGTTTGGCTATGAAAAAGGAGCTTTTACAGGAGCTATCCGCATGAAGCCCGGCAAATTTGAAGCAGCGGGAGAAGGAACCATTTTTTTAGATGAGATCGGACTGGTGCCATTTCATTTACAGTCCAAGCTTTTAAATGTACTTCAGGAGCGCAGCTTTGAACGGGTAGGCGGAAATGAACCCATTGTTATGAAGGCAAGGGTGATCGCGGCTACCAATGCTAATTTAGAGCAGTGCGTGGAAAACGGGACCTTCCGCCGGGATCTGTATTACAGACTAAATGTGATCCAGTTAGAGATGCCGCCTCTCCGCTACAGGAGAGCAGATCTTAAAACTCTTACTGAAAAGTTCATAAAACGTTTTTGCGAGAGCTTTGGAAAACCAGTGCCGGAGATCACAGCTGATTTCTGGAAGACTGTAAATCAGTACAACTGGCCGGGAAATATAAGGGAACTGGAAAATGACCATTGAAAGCGCAGTAGCTCTTTGCGGAGACCAGCTTTCAGCAGACTGTCTTCCTTTAAGAGTGGGACAGGTACGGGCAGAAGAGCGGGGAGAAGAATACCCCAAGAAAGAAGTACCTCATAACCTGAAGCTTTATTTAAAGCAGCAGGAAGATGCCATTATACAGGAAGCACTGGATAAATTTAACGGCCGTAAAGAAAAAGCGGCCCAGTATCTGGGAATTTCTGACCGGACTCTCAGATATAAACTAAGCAACATGGGAAAAACAGGAAAAGACAACGATAGTGAGGAATTAGAATGAGCTTGTGGAAAGTATTTGAACGTTCTGTAAGGCTGTATGAGAACAAAACAGCCCTGATCTTTGGGGAAGAACGGATCAGCTACAAACAGCTTTATGAAAAGAGCTGCCACATAGCAGATCATTTATATGAGATCGCAGGCGGAAAAGAGCAGCAGAAAGTATTTATCCTGTCAAAGAATTCTATTGACATGGTAGCTTTGATGCTTGCCTGTATGCGCCGTAATCTCATTGCCTGCCGGTGAACTGGCGGCTTTCAGCCAGGGAACTGGCAGTGATCTTAAAAAACCACAATTATGTGATCCGCATCTGTGATGAGGAAAACAGGGGACTTTTAGAGGCTGCCTGCAGCTTTATCCCGGAAGAGACCTTTGTAAAAGCAGATCTTAGGGATCTTACAGATGATAAAAGCAGTTCCTGCCGTACCGGCGGCAGACCCGGACGGGGAAGATATTGTTATCCAGCTTTTTACCAGCGGAAGTACGGGAACACCGAAAGCGATCGGCCACACCAATGCAGGTATGACCGCTTACATGTATGATTATATGAAGGAGTCCAGATGGGAGCCGGAGGATATTTATCAGACCAGTGCCAATCTGTTCCATCTGTCAGGGCTTTCTGTTCTAACCAGCCTGATGGTGGGAAGTACAACGGTATTTTTTGCAAGATTTGATTTGATAGAATTTTTGACAGTCATGGAACGGGAAAAGACCACCAGGATCAGTTTTGTGCCGACTCTGGTGACCAGACTGTTAAATGACAGCCGTCTGAAAAACTTTCATTTTGACAGTGTAAAGAAGATCGTATACGGCGGTTCTCCTATGAACTATACTACGGTAGTGCGGGCAATGGAGCATTTCCACTGCCAGTTAGAGCAGGCGTATGGAGCAACGGAAAGCTGCTGTATGTCCGTTCTTTTGCCGGAAGACCACAGGGACTGTGCAAAAGGTATTTTAGATAAGAAGTATTAAATTCCGCAGGAAGACCCCTTCCAATGGTAAAGGTAAGGATCATTACGGAAAAAGGCTATGAGACCAATGGTCAGGCCTGCGGAGAGATTGAGATCAAAAGCCTTTCCTCTGTTCAGAAAGTATGTCCGTACCGGGCACCAGAACAGAAGACGGGTATTATCCTACCGGAGATATAGGCTATATGGATGAGAAAGGTTTTTTATATCTGGTAGGGAGAAAACACGATATGATCATCAGCGGTGGTGAGAATATCTATCCCAAAGAAGTGGAAGACTGTATCGCTTCTTTGAAACAGGATGTAAAACAGGTCTGTGTGCTGGGAATGCCGGATCCGGTCTGGGGAGAGCAGGTCACTGCCTGTATCGTCTTAAAAGAAGGTTCTAAACTGACAGAAGATGATATTGTGGCATGGTGTAAGAAGCACATAGCAAGTTATAAAAAGCCAAGAAAAGTAATCTTCTTTTCACAGCTTCCTGAAAACGCCAATGGCAAGGTTTCAAGGATCCTGTTAAAAGATCAGATCCAGAAAGGGGAAATAAGATCATGAAAAACTATTTTGATGTAGCTGGCAAGTATGCAGTTGTAACAGGAGCTTCTTCCGGTCTGGGACGTCAGTTTGCGCTTTGTCTGGCAGAGCAGGGATGTAATGTAGCCATCGCAGCCCGCAGAGTAGAGCGCCTGGAAGAAGTAAAGAAAGAAGTAGAAGCTTACGGCGTAAAATGTCTGGTGCTGCCATGTGACGTAACTGATACAGAACAGATCCGTAATTCCGTAGACAAGGTTGTAAAAGAATTCGGACGTATTGATATCCTGATCAACAACGCAGCAGCTTCTTTTGCAACCCCTGTTGTAGAGACTACCGATGACCAGTGGTACAATGTAATGAAGACTAATGTAGACGGCGTTTTCTTCTTTGCAAGAGAAGTAGGAAAGGTTATGATCGCCCAGAACTACGGAAAGATCATCAACATCGGCTCCTTCCACTGCCAGGTAACCATGAACGGTGTTCCACGTTCCGGTTATTCTACTGCAAAGGGCGCAGTTTTAATGATGTCCAAGGCACTGGCTGCAGAGTGGGCAAAGAATAACATTACCGTCAATGTTTTAGGTCCTGGATATTTTGCAAGTGAAATGTCTGCAAAGGTTGCAAATGAAGCATATGAGGCTTCTATCCGCAACAACTGCCCAATGGGACGCAGAGGAAATCCTGGCGAGTTGAACGGTGCTATGCTGTTCCTTGCATCAGATGCATCCAGTTATGTAACAGGACAGCTTCTGTTAGTAGATGGAGGCTGGACCATTGTATAGTGGTCTATAATAAATAAAATATAAAAAAACAGGAAAGACTGTCCTTATGTAACTGTAAATACAGATACAGAAAGGACGGTCTTTTTTATGGGTAAAAATCAGAAGGACAAAAAAGAAGGAAAACAGGAAAATAAAGCGGCAGCCCCGTCACAGGGGCGAAAACTTCAGGAAAAAGAGATTGAAGAGAAAGAAGATACCCACCTGAAAAACTGGGGGCAGATGACTTTGGACGGAAATGAAAAAAAGAGAAAGATCCATCTTTTATCCATCATTGGAGAAGTGGAAGGACATGAAAATGCTTCAGGCGGTTCCAAGACGACAAAATATGACCATGTGCTTCCTGCACTGGCTCAGATTGAGGATGATGCCACAGTGGAGGGACTCTTAGTGCTTTTAAACACCTCCGGCGGTGATGTAGATGCCGGGCTTGCTATTGCGGAGATGATCGCGTCTATGAGTATTCCGGTGGTTTCCCTTGTTTTAGGAGGCAGTCATTCTATTGGGGTTCCTCTGGCAGTTGCTTCGGATTATTCTTTTATCGTGCCTTCGGGGACCATGATCGTACATCCGGTCCGTATGAGCGGGATGGTCATTGGAACAGCCCAGACTTATGAGTATTTTGCAATGATACAGGACCGGATCTTAAATTTTGTTTCTTCCCATGCAGATATTGCCTACGACCAGTTAAAGGCTTTAATGCACAATACAAAAATGCTGGCAAGGGATCTGGGAACCGTGCTGGTAGGACAGGAAGCAGTAGATGCAGGTCTTATTAAAGAAGTTGGAGGGATCAGGGAAGCATTAAAAAAGCTGTATGAGATGATTGATGAGTCCTGTGCAAAAAAACAGGGGTTTTAATTTTTAATGGGGCAGTGTAAACTATAAAGAGAAGTTCGCCAGGCGCGATTTGGGGAGGATAGAATGAAGATTTTTGATTTACACTGCGATACCATTGAAGCATTAAAAAAACACAATGAAACCTTTGATAACAGTACCACCCAGTTTACCATGAAGGGACAGGAAAACTTAGAAAAAGCAGTCCAGTTTCTGGCTGTGTGGCTTCCTGATCATTTAAGAGGCCAGGAAGCTGTGGATTTTACCAATGGATATTATGAATATATGACAGAGGCTGTGGGAAAGGTTGCAGACAGGGCGGCTTTAGTAGAAGATATGTCTGATCTGGACAGGATATTAAAAGAAGGAAAATGGGCGTTTATCCGTTCGATTGAAAGTGGTGCCGCACTTGGCGGAAAACTGGAAAATGTAGATCATTTTGCAAAACTGAATTTTAAGATGATGACACTGACCTGGAACGGGATCAATGAACTGGGAAGCGGTTCCCAGTCAGAAATGGGTCTTACAGATTTTGGAAAAGCAGCTGTGCGCCGTATGGAAGAAGTGGGGATGATCGTAGACTGTTCCCATTTAAATGATGCAGGTTTTGAAGATCTGTTAAACTGTTCTACTAAACCCTTTGTAGCTTCCCACTCGAATTTACGTTCCCTGTGCAGTCACAGCCGCAATCTGCGGGATGACCAGTTTAAGGAGATCGTGGCAAGAGGAGGCCTTTGCGGGATCAATATTTATTCCAGATTTCTTACAGAGCCGGATGACCTGGGAGCCGGGCAGAAGGAGCAGCTCCTTCGTCTCATTGACCGTATGTTAGAACTTGGAGGAGAAGATGTGATCGCCTGGGGCATGGATCTGGACGGCGGAGTTACCTGTGATCCATCCATTGGCACTCCTTATGGTGCTGCGGCATACGGAGAATATCTGGTGGAACATGGGATCAGCCGTGAGATCGTAGACAAACTTTCCTTTGATAATGCCTACCGGTTTTTTACGAAAGCTTTGTGAAAAATCAAAAGCGTTGCAATTCTTACGAATTTTTTGTATACTGTAAATAGTCTTTAAAATCAGAGAACATATGTTCTCTGAGAACGTTTTATAGAAATGGGAGGCTATGATTTGTGGCTGATTCAGTAAAAAAACAGCAGGGAAGAACGGGTAAACCGGGAAGACCTAAGGGAAGTACGACAAAAAAGAAACCACAGCAGGAAACAGCAGAAAACGATCCACGGCATCCGGCACAAAAAGAAGTTCCTCAAGACAGGCGCCGGAACCGGTTTATGAAGAAGACGATTTAGGTTTATGAGGGCAGAAGTGATCATTATCTGTTCTTTTGCCGTTGCCATCCTCTTATTTTTAAGTAACTTTGGTTTATGTGGGATCGTAGGACAGATCCTTAAGGGGATACAGTTAGGACTGTTTGGCATCCTGGGATATCTTTTACCGATCCTGATCTTTGTAGGAACCTGTTTTCATTTATCAAATCAGGGAAATATCCATGCAGCTATTAAATTAGGAGCTGTGATCGGGGCGCTGATCACCCTTTGCGGACTGTTCCAGTTGCTTTTTGGAAGGATGCCTCAGGGCGGATCTGTAATGCAGATCTATGCAGATGCTTCAAATGGAGGCGCCGGAGGCGGTCTGGTAGGCGGAGCGCTGGCTATGGCTCTTATGTTCTTTGTTGGAAGAGCAGGCGCTTATCTGGTATTTTTAGTAATCCTGATCCTGTGCATGGTATGTATAACAGGTAAATCCTTTGTTTCGGCAGTTAAGCAGGGCAGTGGACGGGCTTATCAGTATGCAAGAGAAGATATGGACCGTAGAAAAGAGATCCATGCCCAGAGAGCAGAAGAGCGTAAACTGTTAAGAGAAGAACAGAGAGTACGTGGTGTCAACTTAAATGCCACCAGACTGACGGCTGTAGATGAAGGCAGACGCCCTGTTCCGGAAGATGCAGAATACGATGAGGAAGCTTTTGAGCGGGAGTTTGGTACAAAGCAGCAGGCTGCTAAACCTGAGATGGATGAGATCCCGGAGGAAAAACCGGCAGCTACAGGAAAGAACCGGGTAGTCTATGAGGAAGAAGAGGAGATCCCTTCTCCAGCAGACGAGTTCAGGGGCAAGATCCAGATGCCATCCGGCTATGAGAAAAATAAGGATGAAAAGGATGAGACAGAGGCTCTTGCTGATGAGTTAGAACAGCAGTATGAGACGATCCACGTTCCAAAAGATCGACGGACCTTAGAGGAGATGGAGATACCGGCTCCTGATGTGATCCCTGCCGGACGGCCCACTGCCTGGGAGCAGAAAGTATCTGCTGTGTCTGAACATGCGATAAAAGAAGAGGAAGAACCCCTTCCAAAAGAAATACAGAGAGTTCCTGTTGAGGAACCGTTGTGGGATGAAGATCTTCCGGAAGAAACAGTCAGTCTGGCTGATCTGGAGGAAGAGAAAAGAGCAGCTGAGAAAGCAACGGAGACACCTATATACAACAGCGGAAAAGCTGAATATGAGGAAAAATCTCACATAAATGATGAGAAAAAACCTCAAACGCAAAGAGGCTTTGAACAGTCAGAAGACTGGGAAGAGATCACAGAAGAGCCAGAGGAGTCCCCCTGGGATCCAAAACTGGATGAGAGTGTTTCTCCTGATCCACTGGCTGCTGCTTCCGGTTCCATCTATGTACCGGAGGAGAAAAAACAGATAGTGACAGCTTCCGGAAAAGTGATCGAAGCAGAAACAGATCTGTTAAAGAAGAAGCTGGAAAGCACCCGGGCGGCAGAAGCTGCTGCATCTGTGCCAAAGGCAGATCCTTTTATGGCACCTCGATCTTCCAATGAAAAAGTACGGATCACTTCGCCTTCAGAAGAAGAGTCATCTGAGGCAGTTGCCAAAGAGATCGCAAAACAGGAAGTAGAAAAAGAATACATATTCCCGCCAACGGATCTTTTAAAGAAACCGGTGAGAAATAATAATGCTTTCTCTGAAAATGAATATAAGGCAACTGCTATTAAACTGCAGCAGACGTTACACAACTTTGGTGTCGGTGTTACGGTTACCAATATCAGCTGCGGTCCTTCTGTTACCAGATATGAATTACTGCCGGAACAGGGGGTAAAGGTAAGCAAGATCGTAGGCCTTACAGATGATATCAAGTTAAGCCTTGCAGCTGCGGATATCCGTATTGAGGCGCCGATCCCGGGAAAATCTGCGGTGGGTATTGAAGTTCCGAATAAGGAGAACAATATCGTATACTTAAGAGAACTTCTTGACTCCGACTCTTTTAAGAACCATAAATCCCGCCTTGCCTTTGCAGTAGGTAAGGATATCGGCGGACAGGTAGTTGTTACAGATATTGCCAAGATGCCACACCTTTTGATCGCAGGTGCTACCGGTTCTGGTAAATCCGTCTGTATCAATACCCTCATCATGAGTATTATCTTTAAATCCGATCCAAAGGATGTAAAGATGATCATGGTAGATCCGAAGGTAGTAGAGTTAAGTGTATACAATGGTATCCCTCATCTGCTGATCCCGGTTGTTACAGATCCGAAAAAGGCATCCGGAGCATTAAACTGGGCAGTTGCGGAGATGACAGACCGATATAAGAAGTTTGCAGAATGTAATGTAAGAGATTTAAAGGGATACAACGAAAAAGTAGACAAGCTGACGGATATTCCAGATGATAAAAAGCCAAAGAAACTGCCTCAGATCGTTATCATCATCGACGAGCTGGCAGACCTTATGATGGTTGCGCCGGGAGAGGTGGAAGACTCTATCTGCCGTCTGGCACAGTTAGCCCGTGCGGCCGGTATCCATCTGGTAATTGCAACCCAGAGACCATCTGTAAATGTCATCACCGGTCTGATCAAGGCCAATGTACCATCCAGAATTGCCTTTGCGGTTTCTTCCGGTGTAGACTCCCGTACCATTATTGATATGAACGGTGCGGAAAAACTGCTTGGAAAGGGCGATATGCTCTTTTATCCTGCAGGTTTCCCGAAACCTCAGCGTGTTCAGGGCGCCTTTGTCTCTGATGAAGAGGTAGGACGGGTAGTAGAATTTTTAACAGAACAGGGAATGACTGCCCAGTATAATGAAGATGTGATTAGCCGTGTGGCTGCGCCTTCTTTCGGATGGAGCAGTTCCTCAGCCGGACGGGATTGAATATTTTGCCCAGGCTGG
>ENA-OQIG01000136-OQIG01000136.1-human-gut-metagenome-genome-assembly--contig:-NODE-136-length-41244-cov-5.577425_pt1 | contig 41244 bp, 42 predicted proteins | sample MGYA00242576_ERZ504741 | MGnify/ENA primary metagenome ERZ504741 (study PRJEB26092, sample SAMD00036436) | human gut metagenome | host: Homo sapiens | study: EMG produced TPA metagenomics assembly of... | reverse complement strand
CTTCTTTCTCTCACCTCCTTCTCCTTACGTCTGATGCCGACGTAGACCATCAACTTCTCCACATCCCCGGGCTTGTAATAGAACTTGCGCTGGAGCGGGTGAACGCCAGCCGTCCGGTATCGCGGAGAGTCTGCAGGGTACGCGGCGAGATGTCAAGGCGCAGGCAGACATCCTGGCCGTCCAGTCACTCTCCGGGTTCCTTACAGCGGTTTCTCTCATACAATCTGTCCACACGTGCGGACAGGTTCTCGGCGCGCGCCAGCATCCTCTCAAGGACACCGGCCTCGATGTAGCATATTTCCATATTTTCAACTCGTTTAAATATCAGTGCGAATATAAGGGAAGAAACCATGAGAGGCAAGCACGACCGGCACACTGGCAGGAATAGTCATGGATAGTCGGTTTTTGTCATATGGGAAGGAAAAAGAAAGCCGAAGCAGGTCTGGATCCACTACCCCCTTTGGGTATGTGAAAGGAACGTTGTGGTGAAAGAAAAAACTCCTTTTCACACATGGATGAGGCAATGCCGGAAGTCCGGCAATAAAAAATGTGGCTTCTCTATCCGGGTAAATGCCATGATTACAGACTTCTTCCTGTTCCTATACCATCAGGTCGGTTACCTTCAGGTTAACAACTTATCCAACCTGTGATAGATCCGGATGTGAAAAGATTACTTTGGCTGGCTATTACAATATAATAAGTAGAATCATGTCAAATCTACTGCTGCTATTGTTTGTTGATAATGGCTGGCAGTAGAACAAACTTTCGTTAAACCAATACGTTCATTCTTTATTATCAAGTTTTTAGACTACCTTTGTATTTTATTAACTCATTTACCAAACATTATGGGACTACTCAAACCGAATCAAGTTTTGAACAAAGCATATAGACAGGTTGCGATTGAAACAACAGATTTTGACTTATTCAAAAATGCCCTTCGCACATTGAGAGACAATATTGTGGATGGGCAAAGAGAACACACGCAAAAAGAACATTTACGTAATTTTCTGAGTGAAACGTTCTACAAGCCATACTACATGGCTCCCGAAGAAGATATTGATTTGGCTATCCGATTGGATAAAACTATCAAGTCCAATATAGGGTTATTGATTGAAGTAAAGAGTACCACCAACAAAGGTGAGATGATTTCTAATGACAATCTTAATCGTAAGGCTTTGCAGGAATTATTGCTATACTATCTTAAAGAACGTGTCAATAAGAAGAACAATGATATTAAATATCTCATCGCTACTAATATTCATGAATTCTTTATTTTTGATGCCCATGAGTTTGAACGCAAATTCTATCAGAACAAACAATTACGTCGTGAGTTTCAAGACTTTGTGGATGGACGCAAAACCAGTAACAAAACCGATTTCTTCTATACTGAAATTGCAACAACCTATATTGAGGAGGTGAAAGATAGCCTTGAATACACTTACTTCAACTTACAAGACTATCAACACCTGCTTGATAGAACAGACAGTAGCGCTTCACGCAAACTTATCGAACTTTATAAGATATTCAGCGATACACATCTTTTGAAGCTATCGTTCCAAAATGACAGCAATTCGCTCAACCGTGGATTCTACACTGAGCTGCTACACATTATTGGTATTGAGGAACGCAAAGAGAATAATAAAACCGTGATTGTACGCAAAGCTGTGGAACGGCGTGACGAGGCTTCATTACTAGAGAATACTATTAACCAACTGGATGCAGAAGATTGTTTGCGTCACATAAATGGTAGTTTGTATGGGAATGATTATGAGGAACGGTTATTCAATGTTGCAATGGAATTGTGTATTACTTGGATGAATCGTATCCTTTTCTTGAAACTGTTGGAGGCTCAGATGTTGAAATACCACAATGGAGATGCAATCTATAAATTTCTTTCAATAACTAAGATTCATGACTATGATGATCTCAACACACTCTTTTTCCAAGTGCTTGCACGTGACATGGGCAGCCGCACACACTCCATTATGCGTGATTTTGCTTACGTTCCCTATCTTAACAGTTCTCTTTTCGAGGTGACAGATTTGGAAAGTAAAACAATTAAGATAAACAGCCTTTCACAACGTACGGTACTTCCTGTCTTGGCGAGTAGCGTATTACGAAATAAAAAACGCAATCTACAAGTCAACGCATTACCCACCCTGCAATATTTGTTTGCTTTTCTCGACGCTTATAACTTTGCGAGCGAAGGCAGTGAAGAAGTGCAAGAAGAGGCTAAAACACTCATCAATGCTTCTGTTTTAGGGCTTATATTCGAGAAAATAAATGGTCACAAGGATGGTTCAGTATTCACTCCAGGCTTTATCACTATGTTCATGTGCCGTGAAGCAATCACCAAGACCGTGTTGCAAAAGTTTAATGGTTATTATGGCTGGAATTGTACCACCCGTATAGAACTATACAACCATATTGACAATATAGTCGAAGCTAATGAACTAATTAACAGTTTGCGACTGTGTGATCCAGCTGTTGGTTCGGGTCACTTTCTTGTGTCTGCTCTCAATGAACTGATACTCTTGAAATACGAATTAGGTATTTTGGTAGATGCTACCGGTAAGCGTATCCGCAAAGCGGACTATCAACTTGCCATTGAAAATGACGAGCTGATTGTTACCGATACCGAAGGTAATTTATTTGCTTACAACCCACTCAATGCGGAAAGTCGCCGCATGCAGGAAACTCTTTTCAAGGAGAAGCGTCAAATCATTGAGAACTGTTTATTTGGCGTTGATATTAACCCCAACTCTGTGAAGATTTGCCGCCTACGACTGTGGATTGAATTGTTGAAGAATGCTTACTATACGGCTGAAAGTAATTACACTTATTTAGAAACCTTACCAAATATCGACATTAACATCAAATGTGGAAATTCTTTGCTTCACCGATTCGCTTTGACAGACAGTATTCAGACCGTACTGCGAGAGTCTAGTATCAGCATCAGCCAATATAAGGAGGCTGTAGCTAAATATAAAAATGCCCAAAGTAAAAGCGAAAAGCAGGATTTGGAAACGTTTATAACAGAAATCAAGTCGAAACTGAAAACAGAGATCAACCGCCGGGATGCACGATTGGTTAGATTGAACAAACGCCGCTCTGAGTTGGCAAACTTACAAGCGCCTCAACTGTTTGAACCGACAAAAAAGGAAAGAAAGCGTCGGACAAGCGCATTGCCGATTTAAAGAAAGAAATTGCGACTTTAGAAAATATATTTGAGGAAATACGCTCCAACAAAATTTATCTTGGTGCATTCGAATGGCGTATAGAGTTTCCAGAAGTACTCGATGCCGAAGGCAACTTCTTGGGATTTGACTGTATCATTGGCAATCCACCTTACATTCAGTTACAATCTATGGGTAAGAGTGCCGATGTATTAGAATGCATGGGTTACATAACTTATGCACGCACTGGTGATATTTACTGCCTCTTCTATGAGTTGGGTATGAACCTGCTTACTCCCAATGGTTTTCTTTGCTATATCACGTCTAATAAATGGATGCGTGCAGGGTATGGTGAAGCCTTGCGAGGTTATTTCGCAAGCAAGACCAATCCTATTATGTTGGTAGATTTTGCAGGTATAAAAATATTCGATGCAATAACGGTAGAAGCAAATATTCTTTTATCTCAAAAAGCAGCAAATATTTTTAACACACAAGCTTGTTTGGTACAAGATTCGAATGGCTTGAATAATTTGAGCGATTTCGTGCAGCAACAAGGCGTGAAGTGTAACTTTGCAGATTCTATCCCATGGGTGATATTGTCTCCCATTGAACAGAGCATCAAGCAGAAGATTGAGTCTGTGGGAATACCCTTGAAGGATTGGAACATCCAAATCAACTATGGGATAAAAACTGGTTTCAATGATGCTTTTATCATTCTACCGAAAAGCGTGATGAGATACTAGCGAATTGTCAAACAGAAGATGAACGTGTTCGGACGGCTGAACTTATACGACCGATTCTTCGTGGCAGGGATATCAAGAGATATGAATATGAATGGGCGGACTTGTGGATTATAGCCACATTTCCTTCGCGGCATTATGATATAGAAAGTTATCCTGCGGTGAAAAATTATCTTCTGTCAATTGGCATAGAGCGTTTAGAACAAACAGGAGAAACTCATATTGTTAATGGCAAAAAAATAAAAGCCCGAAAGAAAACTAGTAACGAGTGGTTTGAAACACAAGATAGCATCAGTTATTGGGAGGATTTTTCTAAGCCAAAAATTGTATGGAAAATAATCGGAAACCAAATGGCTTTTGCATATGATGCCAACAATTATGTAATGAACAATGCCTGTTATATTATGACAGGCGATCATTTGGATTATCTGTTGGCAGTATTGAATTTTCCAATAACTGAAGTAACCTTCGTGTAATCATACGAGTCTGTGATTTCCTGCGTTTACGCAGTTTGCTATAAGCAAGATAGGCACGGCGTACATCAAGATACTTGTTACGGGGACGTTGTATGTGCAAGGTCTGGCAATGTTTGCACAGATGACGATGAAGCATACAATACCTTCCCATAAGAGTTTGGTATCAGTAGGAAAACGCAGATGACTTTCATAACAGGTGGCATCGGTCATACAGACATGAAGGTTCTCAAGATAAGGTTTCCAATGCTCGGCAAGAATGAGCTGGAGGGGCTCAACGTCAAGGCGATGCGCTAGTTCCTGACGAATTGCACTAACGATTTTAGGATTGGTTAGTGGATGAAGCGGATCAATCTGAACACCACAAAACAACTGGTAATGAATATTACCGTTTAAATGCTCAATCAGTTGTGCATCGGAAAAGTTGGTATAGGACTTCAAGACCATCAAGGCTATTTTACCTTCGGGAGAAAAATAACTTTTACGACCCAAAGCAGAGGACTTCAAATGCATTTGTCGGGCCAGTTCCGAGAAAGGAAACAGAGCATGGAGGCGACCTAATTCACTCGTTGCAAAACTTTGACGATATTTTTTTAGCATATCGAACTCGGTAAAACCTAAACGAGGTTCGATTTCTGAGATTTTTTGTATCTTTACCATGTGTTTTTATTTTAGATTACCCCCGTTTTGGCCGTCAAACCGTTTTTTGGGGGGAATGCTTAAAGATACAAAAAGGCAACTAACTCGCAATGAATTAGTTGCCTTAAATTTTATTATTTTAGGAATATCCCTGTTTTAATGATTGGTGTCTGGAACTGGTTGAGGAGTTATACTATAGACATTTACTGAATGTCCCTGTATAGTGTCGATAATATTAAAGAAAAACTTGTTATCTCCCTATATGCCAAAGGAATGAGCGTGTCAGACATAGAAGAGGAGATGCGTGAAATCTATGAGATAGAACTGTCCACATCAGCTATTTCCATCATCACGAACAAAGTCAACCAGGCTGCTCAGGAATGGCAGAACCGCCCTTTGGATCCGGTCTATCTCATCGTTTGGATGATTCTACCTATTTGACTTTTCAGCCTATTAATTGTTTTGGTAACTTCGTTCATTAGCTTTTGATTGGAAGTTCTAAATGTGTTAAGTTCTTTGATTATATCTGCTTTATTATAGTATAAATTATACCAGCCTAATGTTTCAGCAGCCAATATGCGAAGTTCTTCTTCTTGGCTTTCATTTTTTATAATGTTCAGTAATGGCTCAATAGCTTTAGCAATAGGTTTATTTCGGAACCTACTTATTTCGCTTTGTATCTGTTTGGTAGTACTTTCCGGACTGTCAATAAGTGCAAATCTCTTTCAAGTCCTTTCTTTTGGCGAGGAAGGTATTCTAACAATTCATTCACATAGGAAGAATCGTAGAAAGACCAATCGGCAGCCTGTTTCTTCAATTCATTCAAAGCCATATCATGGTCGAACGTGTTGATAGCACTAAAAATTCTGAAACGATGGCGGTTTTCATGTCCGCGTAATAAATAGCTTTCTATCCATGCCGGCAACAATTCCGGATTGCAATTCTTTTCAACGTATTCCACCGCATAACGACGGATCAGTCATAACTGTCGTTCATGGCTGTCTGCAATACATCGGCAACCTCTGTCGGATAGTTCAAAGCTAATAGGCGTAATGCTTCCAACCGCACAACGAAATAGTTCGATTCGTGGTAACTTTTCTTCAGCAACTCAACGAGACCACTATAATTTGCCATTGACAATTGACGGAGCGCCATTGCCTGCATGTCAGCCATAGGGGAATTCAGCTGTTTTTTCCAGAATGTAACATTTCCTTCCTGCGCAACTAAAGCTTGGTTGATGTCCATATCCAGCCCGGCATTATTGGTGAAGTGAAAAGTCGGGTCACCGATCAGATGATTTTCCAAGAAGCAGGTAAAACGAGTGAACTGCCCGATGCGCATACCGGCAGCTAACAAGCCGAGAAATTCATCCGGCCATTTATCTTGAATGGTGTTAACCGTACATCCCATAGTAGCAATGGTCTTACCCTTATTGAATATATAAGAGTCTACAATGTTGTCATCCAAATGGAAAGAACCGTTGAAACAAGCATCGAACAATATAAAACGCGCATTAGGAGTCAAAAGACGAATATCTTCAGTATAGATATCCATATTACGGTTTACAATGGAATCCGATTTTATTTTCTCCTCATCGAAAGCTTCCGCACACCAACTTTCAGGCACCCCATACTGCTTGGCATATTCTTTGATAGCAGCTTCACGCCCATGTTTCTTGGCGTATGAAGGCACTTTGCTTCGCAAGAATATTTTGGCATTCTCAATACTCAAATTAATACCGGAACCATTTTCATAGCCATTGATATACTGCATGGTGGGGCCACCGTGGTGATGGAATAGCATGACATCTAATCCTTCGCGCTGAATCTCGTTCAAGTATAATGGTTTCATCGGATAGCGCATGTTAAAATCATAGAACTTCACTGTATTACCCGATTTGAATATTTGCGGCAATTGCTCACGTAAGGCTATTTGCTCACCGCTCCATGCCAAAGGATCTTCAGAATTGTAACCATGGCCACGGGCCATAGTCAGTTGGTCAAATGCATTTTGCTTTGCTTTTTCGGCAACTGCCTTTTTTAAGTAATCGCGTAGCATCTGATAACGGTTCTCACCTTCTAAATGTAATGGACGGATACGGGCCGAATAAATATCCGGTGAAATATACTGTTTAGAATCAGCACGCAATGTCATATAATGATAGTCAGGTATCAAACTGTCTTGTTTAATATAATCAAATTTTAATCCGAAGTCATCATAATAACGGTCGGAAGGAACGCTTGATTTCTGCCAATTGGCTTTGGGAGACCTTTTGAAAGCCGAAGATAGATGATGTGCATCACGAATCATTGGAATAGGGATGTCACCTATAAATACGCAACCCTCCAAAGGCGTTTTCTCATTCTCATGCAATTTGACAAGTTGCTCACGAATAGGTTCGGGCCTTTTCCAATCATCAATTAGCAAGTAAGTACCTAAACCTTCTTTTTCTATACTGGTACGATAAGCATCAATTTCACTTTTCGCTTCATCATAACTTTTCTGATCGACTACAATTGCAAAAGTAGTCTTTGTTTTTATACTAGGATGTACAACTGTTTGCGCCTGCATATCCTGTAAGCACAAAGCGGTAATTGCCAAAAGGATGTATTTATTCATATTTATAAACTTAATCTTTTGATTGTCTGTTCAAGCTCTGCTTTTAAATCTTCCGGAAGATTGGCTGTTTGTTGCATCTTCTTTATTTCTTCAAGAATGTGTGGCCGTTGTACAGAATTAGTAAACCAACCTAATGCTTCGGCCATTACTACACGTACTTCCTGTGGATTACCGGCATCACGAATTACATTCAAATAATCATCCACGTGGAAATGGAATGTATAGTTACGCACATTGCGGATTGCACTGATACGTTTTGCTTCCGGTGCAGCTACATCCATCAAGGTCTGATGGACTTTTGCCTCTTGTACAAACATTCTTTCCAGGCTTCTTAGTAATCGTTTTTTCTCTTCGTTTTCATTCAAACGGTCAACTTTTGCATAAAAGTCTTCCATTGTCTTTTCTACTTTCTCTTTCGGATAAAGGCTTAAAGCCTTGTTGGCACTCATTTGTACGCGTAAGCGTTCATTATGTTCGACCAATGCTTCCACAATAGCGGGCAATAAGGAATCGTCACCTACAAATCCAGCATAAATGGCACTTTGGCGAGCTACCATTTCATAAGTATCGTTCAAACCTTCGCGTAATGCTTCGATGAAGTTGTCGTCCTGATAACGGCTCAACAACTTGATAGCTTCCATACGAACCGTATTGAAGCCACTTTCCCGGTACTTCTTCAGGAGCAACGGAGATAATTCCTTTTGGGTATCGGCGTCAGCAGCATACGCATGGCCAAACTTTGTACATCAGCGTATGGGCTGTTTAACAAATTCTTCCAATAGGCTTTGTCATCTTTGTGTATTGTTATATCGGTACTTAAAGTATTGGCTTCGATAGGAGCAAAACGGAAAGTGGGATCACCAAACAAATGACCTTCAAGTGATGCGATTAGCTTATTGTATTGCCCGGCTCGTACACCATGGGACAACAAACCAATCATTTCAATAGTCCAGCGGTCTTGCAATACGTTACGGGTATTTCCTTGTGCTACTAATGTCTGACCGTCATTAAAGATATATTGTCCTGCTATATAGTCGTTTTCGTGAAAAGAACCGTTGTAGCACGCATCAAACATTATCATCTTCGGATTAGTGGAAAGATTTCTCTTCATTAAATCTTCCGTTACGATACGTTCATCAGCGTAGTGAAGAGAGTCTGCTTCCCAGAACTTAGGATTGTCCAGGTCTTTAAAAAACACCTCATTCACTTGTCGTTTTTCCTGCATCTGAATACGTAAGGTGTCTTTGTCACGTTTTCCAACATGGGACATGACTGCATTATAAAGTGTACTCTTCAACATTTTATAACGATTATTGAAATCAGTGCATGCCAATTCATCATTAATAAGCTGCCCTGTTGGCATTCCATGTTCATGAAACATAAATAAGTCAAGGTCCTTTCGTTGCAATTCGCTGAATAACTTATATTTCATAGGGTGTTTCATTCGGAAGTTCCAATGTTTGAATCCCATTTGACGACCAAAAGCTAATGGAAAGTTCTCCATATAAGCTTTTTCGTCATCCATCCATACAATCAGGCAATCGGAATTGTAAGAAGCACCATTGAATGAGAATACCCGATCTAATTGATTATGCTTATCTGCCTTGGCAGCAGCAGCTTTCTTCAGATATGAGGCAATGGCCGCATATTTATCCCCTTCCTTTTTTTCCGGATACTTGATACGAGCTGAATAGAAAGTAGGATTTAGCCGCTGGGGACTGTCTTCTGTCAATTTGTAGTAGAAATGCTGATGATTTACTGAGTCTTGCCTGATGAACTCAAACTTTAAGTTCAGATCATCATAAAAGCGGTCGGTAGGTACGGAAGACTGATCCCAAGGAAAGGCTTTCTCATTCATTTTGAATGCAGTAGTCATGTGTTGCGCATTACGTACCAATGCGACAGGCACATCGCCGATTAAAACCAGACCTTCCAATGAAGGGCATTCTTGATATGTTTTGATGATTATCTGTTTGACTTGATCTGGATTTTGCCAGTCACCGCTGATCAGATAAGTTGCCAAACCATCATCTTCAACCGCAGTTTTGTACTGATGCATGGCATCTTTGGTATTTGCATAAGTTTGGTTATCTGTTATGATAGCAAAAGCGGTAGGTTGTTTGACCAATGGCTTTATGACTGTTGTTTGTGCATTTCCTGCCAATGGCAAAAGAAATGCCAGATATATTATTTTTTTAATCATGGCCAATTAATTTTTAAGTCTGTAATATGTACGGTCGGCTTCTTCACGAAGGTTCTCGGATAAGCTCTTATCTTTTCTCAGTTGATCGCATACCCGAAGGATGTCAGGCTTCCGATAAGAATGAGTGAACCAAGCAAAAGCCTCCAATAAACAGGTTTTTAGCTTTTCACTTTCACTGGAGTCGGTAAGTAAAGCCAAGAGGCCGTCTACACAGGCATGTGCCATATGATTTTTCAGAGAATTGCAATAAAGGATGCGCCAACGTTCGGAAGTTTCTTTGCTTAATAACTCTTTTTGCATGCTACGACTATTATTGGCATTCTCCAAAACCTTACGCATCTCCTCCTTGTCTTGCAACACATAGGTCTCAGCCATTACTTTATCAATTGCCGCCTGTACGGCTGCCTGATCAAAGACTTGAAGCCCCAAACTCACATTAAATGCCACACGCTCGGATAGGTTGTCTTCTACATAGGCTTTGATTTGCGGATAAACATACTCGTTCAGTCCCACATGTTGCATCATACGAACAGAGGTGCGACGAATAAATTCATAGGAATCCGTAATGGCCAAGTGTAAGACTTCCCGGAAGTTTTTGTCACTAATCTTCTCAAGCAATGCCAAGCAGGTGAAACGTACCATCATGAACGAGGAAGTTTCAAAAGTTTTTCTTAATAAATCAGAAATACCCGGATAGTCATTGCGATAAAGGTTGTGCAAAGCAAAATTCTGTATGTCGGCATAGGGCGACTGTAATAACTCCAACATGCGGGACTCGCTATATGGTTCTTTGAACAAAGCATTGGCATCTACCTCATTGATAGATTGAAAACGTAGAGTAGGGTCACCGGTAATGTGCGATTCGAGAATATTCGTCAATTTAGCCCATTGCCCCACTCGTGCTCCCATACCTAACAGGCCGAGCATCTCGTTTGCCATTTTATCTTGCAGTACATTGACTGAATTGGCAAAAGTAGTTACGCATTTTCCTTCCGACATGATATAACGTCCGGCAATGTAATCTTTTTCCCGGAAATCACCATTATAGCATGCATCGAAAATTACCATACGGCTATTAGGCTTAAACTCTGTAACTTCCGACAGGATAATACCGGTGCGCAGGTCTAGTAAAGAATCTTCTGCAATTACTTTGGGATCATCATAGCCTGCAATCCAAGTAGTGTCCAAACCGTATGTGTTTTTCATCATATCCAGCATTTCGTCGAAAGACTTTTTGTTGTTTTGCTTTCTACGCGCTAAACCACGATAATAGTACTTCATTGCATCTACATGAGCATTCCACCTATTAGTAGCGGGACTACCGGAAAGATATTGACGTTCGGGCATACCATGCTCATGAAAAATAGACAAGTCCAGATCTGTGCGTTTCAGCATATTAATGACATCGTCCTTGGGATAATCGCTGAAATTATAACGGATGAAACGGGCCCGTCCCTCTTTATCGAATACGCCCGGCATTTGTTCGCGAATAGTAAAGGTTTCCGGTGTCCATGCAGTCAATGAGTTAGAGTAAGAGCCATCACCTGTATAGGAGAAGAATTGGTCTAATTTATTGTTTATCTGGTGCTCAGCCACCACTTTTTTAAAATAGCGGCTGATTTGCGCATGCGGTTCTTCGCCGTTATCAACAGCTTTGACACGTGCAGAATATATGTCACACCGAATTTGCTGTGGAGATTTTATAGCCAAATTATAATAGAAGAAATTATTTTCGACACTGTCCTGTTTCAAAAAATCGAATTGTAGGTCGAAATCATCGTAGAAACGGTCGCTGGGCACTGAAGAATCTCTCCAGTCATTGTTTTTCTCATCCATTTTAAAAGCGGAAGTCATATGCTGGGCTTTGCGGAGCATTGGAATAGGGATATCACCGACAAATACCACTCCTTCCAATTTATCCTTTTTGTAGAGCTTAACAATAACTTTCTTTACATCTTCCGGTTTATTCCATTCATTGTATACGATGAACGTAGGCAACCCTTCCATTCCTAGAATCTCCTGATAGGCTTTAAGCTCGGCTTCACAAGCCTGAAATGTCCCTTTATCTGTAATTACAGCAAAAGAGGTGTCCTTTACTTTCACAGCCGGTTTAACAAATGTCTGTGCCCGCAGAGATAATATGCTGCAGAGCATCAAACTTCCAGTTATTAATTTACGCATGTTTTGTAATATAGATTTCGTTATGTAGCATTAAAAATTACATCCTAAACTTATCGATAAATGAGTACGCCCATCATAATCATAGTCAGAGGTATTTACACGATCGAATACAACTTTTGCAAATAAGTTCATACGTCTGTTTTCTCTGACTTGTTGCGAATACGTTATCGACCCGCCAATACGATAGTAATCACAGGTATAATAATTAGTCAGCCCTTGTTGTAATTCGGTTACAGTTGGATAGTCTGCATGGCTGCCACCATATACATATTCACCTCCCAGATTATTGTTATACGCAACATGAACATCTATTAAAAGCCTGCGATTCAAACTATTGCCTAAAACAAAATTTTTTTTTGCCACCTAAGCCTAAAGATAAATTTTCTGCATTCTGTACAGAATTAGGCATTAAATATTCATCGTCTTGCTTGGTATAATTCACATTTAATTCTGCTTTCCAACTATATTCATTCCCGCGGTTTCTGCTTAATGCATAATTAAGAGAAGCGGTTTGTGCCTTGTACGTAGAACGGATGTTATTATATAATTCCACCCAGCCACTTTGTGATTCAGAGTTATCGCGTTGAGAAATATACTGAATACCATCGATGTTACGATTTGTATATGTGGTTCTCATATAATTGGTATAGTCCTTTCCTTCCTGAATCATCGTTAAAGAAACATGAGCAGTTTTATCTTTTACACCGGCTATTTTTTTAGGAGTCGTATAGCTCTGCTGAACAGTTTCCGCTTTTACATCGTAACTGCCCTCAAGCAGTAAATTGAAAGAGGGCATACTGAAGTTGTACTGGAGAGCTCCACCGAAACGGTCTCCAATATAATTGCTGGTTACACCGCTGCCTATTCCTTTTATGGCTGTTCCCAAACCGTATAATATATAATAGTCCTGATCCACATAAGAGTTGACATTACTCATTCTTGAGTCTTCCTTGATAGAACTATACTTGAAACTTGCACCAAACTTGTGTGAATTATTCAACTTGTAAGTAATCCCCGGTGTCAGTCCCAGCGTATAAAAACGGGTATCCACACGCGGGTCGCGCTGTTTGGCAGCTAATGTAGCTACATAATTACCTTCCAACCCCAATGCCCAATGATTACCAAGTAAAGGAGTAGCTGCACGAAACTTCAGATCGTAATATTGATTTCTCCATTTGCTTAAGTGCTGGTCTGCGACATAGTAAGGCATTCCCCTGAATGGATCGGCAATGGAGGCGTTATATCCGGCATCTGTCAGATTTTTTTGTGCAAAATTAAATGCTCCCCACACATATGCATTTTTCAGATTGATAAAGCCTTCACTGGATACACCTACGATAGCCTCTTTCTGCCCCTCTTGCGGACGGCAATAGTTTCCGTCCTGTAAGTCATATCCCAATATAACATTCGAATAATTCTGAATATCATCGAATGGCATACCGGCAGCATTCTGTGAATGAGACCATAGTCGTCTTGTTTTCAATTGTTCCATAGCGGCGGGAGAGAAGCCCTGTGCCGCTCCCACCATACTTACAAGGCAGGCTATCATTACCAGCAGGCAGCTTTTCATATAGTTCATATATTGTTTTTTCATTGTTCTGTCTTTTTAGTTAATTATTACAATGTGTGATTCCATGAAGGCATTTTTGCTCCATTACGACGCATTACAGGAACAACGCCACGTTCAAAGTCATCCGTACTGTTGTTTGTATCCTGATATATATATGTACCTGTTTCTTCGCGAATAATAGGATTACCTTCTTCGTCTGTGGACAATTTGCGAGCAATACCTAAACCGCAATAAGTAGCTCCTACCCAAGTAATACCTGCATCAAGTACACCGGGGACACGTTTTGCATTCATCTTTGACTCATTGTTTACTGCTTCAACAGCATCCAATACATATTTAATAGGTATTTTTGCATAATAAACATTGCTGTTCGGTTTGCTAAGATCTGTTGTCTTCATATTTTCATCGTTGACCGGATCCCAAGCTTCTCCTTCAGGAACACGAAAAATCACATAAGCACCTCCGAATACGGATGTCAAATATTGTGGTATACTTCCCATCTCTGCTTTTCCTTGGTAGAAAACATGTTGCATATCATAAGCTGCCTGGTCAGGGAAGTTTGGATTATTCATATTAAACTCAAACTCAGAACTACTGCCGTCTATAGGACTTTGAGGGTTATAGATGTCCAACTGATGGTTAGCGGCAAATTGAGAAATGATGCAAGATTCACCTGGCGCTAACGGATATTCGGTTCCATTTCCTGGAAATTTCCACACACGTTCTCCATATGCATAATTATTACCGTCCGCTTCCGGCCAAATAGGTAATTTAGTGGTAGCTGTACCCGGAGTTAAATTTGCGAAATAAATACCGTCCAAATACAAAATGTCAGCAGAGTTATTGTATATCTCATAGAACTGGTCTCGGAAATAGACTCCTCCTTTTTCCGGACGGCTACCGCAATAATAAATCTCCTTGAATATTAATGGGCTCACTTTAAGCCTTGTACTTCAATATTCAATGCGCTACCATGCTTAAATAATGCCGCATTTACAGAATTGCCATTGATGTAGTATTCATTGTTTTCTGTATCGATCGCTGTACCGGATACTGTTACCGAATAAATTCCGGGGATAATTCCGTCAACTTTCACACTATTATCAGTTACTTCTTTTACATAATGTAAATCTTCATCGTAATTGTCGAACTTTACAGTCAGATCTTTCAGTGTGGATATATTTTCAACGGTAATATCCAAATATACATCCACTGTGATAGGATTCACTTCTGCTGTGCCAGACATGTCCCTGAACGAATCGCATCCTATCAAAAGGGTACTTGCCAATGTAAACAAATATATTAAATATTTTTTCATAACTTCCTAAACATTATAAAGTGAGTGATAATTCCAGCCCAAAGAAAAATCGGTTATTCAATTGAATATATGAACCCGGATTACGTTTGGATTCTCTGCGCGGATAACTTCTGAACATATTGTTGGCAAAGAAAGAAACACGTAGCATATTGCTAATTTCTTTAGTTACATTCAAGTTAAAACAAAAATAAGGACTGTATGATTCTTTTATAGCATTATTATGACTTACATTATTCAACATATATCCATATCCTGCATCCTTTACTTGCTGGGTAGTGGTATATTTCCCCTTGGGAAACATATTTACAGACGCATCTTCCAATGCTAAATAGCCCACAGGTATAGAATCGTTTCCAAATGTATTCCAATTAGACTGCTGCCAAATAGCTTGTGCTGTCATCGTAACAACAAAACCGATACGCGGGATATTGTGAGTGGCACGTAAAGTCGTTACAAATTGTTGTTTGTAACTTGCATTGCCTTCTTGAGAATAAATGGCCACCGGTTTACGGGCTGAAGCAGCATCTTCGCTATTGTCATAGAAGCTATAACCCTGACGCCAACTCTTAGTACGCATCCATGAGCCATTTATTTGGAAGGCCGTACGGATAGCATCAATACGTCCGATATTCAAATCAAATTCTAACCTTTAGTTTCTATATTTAAATTATTAGTTGGTTTTGCATAAGTAGACAATACCGGTAGGCTACTACTAAGCTCTATCCCGTTTTCTGTGCGCTGGTATTCATTGTAGATAAATGTATTGAAGGTGTTGAAGGTTTGGCTCATTACATAACCATCCTTCAGACGCTCCTTATAAGCTATTACATTCAGATTGGTTTTACCCACTCGTAAATTAAAACCGACTTCTGCTTTATGATTTTGGGCAATCTTCAAATCTGAGTTATCTACTTGCCGAACTTCTGTGGTAGTCATAAACAAGCGCTGGCTTTCCGGAATATTTTCATTGGTAAGCTCATTTATATTGATATATTCAAAATATGCATTTTCTGGATATAAATAGAGAAGAGAAGGCATCTTTGCAGCAATACCGTAACCTCCCTGAAGACTTAATAGATTCGGAATCAAATCAATGGATGCATTTACACGTGGCGAGAAAATGCTCCTACTACTGAGGTATGATCATAACGCACACCAGCCTGAATGTTCAAATCATGCGTACCGCTTATGGACCATTTGAAATTATCTTCCACATATGCACCAAATTGGTTAATGAAAGGAATATCCTTATAGTTACGTGGACGGAAAGATGAATTATGACCGTATTGACTACGATAAGGAGGAGTACTTGGGTCATAAGTTTTTCCTTTACCAACGTTACCGTCACTCCGGAAATCCGCACCAATCAAGATGCGGTTGTTTACATGACCGCTCGCCTTGAATAGAGAACTCGTCACTTTAGCAAACAAATTAACTTCACGACTATCGATCTCATAGTGTCCCAAATAGCTGCTTGGTAGATAAACAGCATAATGATTTATGTCTTCCGGTCCAAAATTAGTAATTTGATTACCATTGGCATCATAGATATGCTGACCTGCAAAGTTACTAAGTACCGCACCGTTTGTAGTGGTCATGGAATAAGGAGATGTAGCAGAACTGTATACGGTTTCATAATAACTGTCTTTATCCATATACGTACCTGACAATACATAGCGTAGTGTTTTTAACCAGCCCTTATTTATATTCCATGTACCATTGGTATTCAAAGTAAAACCTATATCGCGGCCTTCCGAAGCTGTTTTAGTTTGTTCATCATCAGGATTACGTTCACGTTGATCCTTACCATAAATAAAATCAAAGCTGGAATTGGTACGTAACTTATTATTAAAGAAAGTATTTGAATAGAGCAACTTTGTTGTGGCACGCTGATAGTGCTGGTAACTGGATATTGGATTATTCGTATTATAAGCATAATCTGCACTTACATTTAAAGCGCCTTTCTTTTTTCCAAGTTCAAAACCGGTTCCCATAGACACCTGATAGATATTGGGATTGGCTTTTGCTTTGACACGTAGCGGCTCACGACCAGCTTTTGTATTAATAATTACTGCTCCTGAGGTCAGATCACCATATTCAACAGAAGGGATACCACGAACGATTTGTATAGACTCTATATTTTCAGTAGAAATACTACGAACATCGGTTCCACCAGCCGGCGAGGCACCTCCGGCCAATGAAGCGGGTGTTTCCGTACCACTTAATACCGTAGGACTCATCGCAGATAGATTAGCATTATTTGAGATGGGGGCACCATCACGAATTATTGCGGTGCCCATAGCATTCATCGGAGCTTCCGGACCACTGGAACTGGAAACTTGACGGATGTTAATCTGTTGTGCCGAACTCATATCTTGATTCTGTGAAATTCCACCTGGCATCAATGACATTACATCATATAAACTGGTCGCTTGCATATGGTCCATAGCAGAGCGGGAAATGTGAGAAGATGTGGATTTGCCTGAACGGCTGTTGGTTGCAGTTACTGTAACTTCTTTCAACTTAAAATCCTCATTCCTCATTGTAAAATTAAGAACCAAATCCTTATTTACATTTATTAAGGTGTCAATGGAGACTTTGCCCAAATATTGAATTTGCATACGAATTTTACCAGTAGGTACGTTTTCCAGTATGTATCTACCATTTTCATCAGAGGTTGTCCCTAGTGCAATTTCAGGAATAGACACAGCTGCAAATTCTAAAGGCAAACGCTTGTTGTTGTGGTCGTACTCATAAACAGTGCCTGTAAGTTTTACTTTGTAATTGTTTTGCGATTTGATAGGGAGGGCAATTCCTATGCAAATAAGTATAAACAAGTATATAATATTACACCCCAAAATACCTTTTTTCATAAGTAACATCATATTTATTAATAATGCAAAATTATATGTAAATTTTAAATTAAAACAAACCATTGTGTGTAACAAAACTAAAATTATTAAAAATACATGTTGTTTTTGTTGGTGCCGTTGCATAATCTCACAGACCTCAACCGTCTGTTGTTTAACAATATAGCAACTGCATTATATTTAGGAAAATCCAATATATATTAGTACTTTATTTAAGTTCCATACATAGTAATACGGATCTTGAGTGATTAAAAGCAAACTGCAAATCTAAATAAAAAACGGGATGGTTGTAGTTCTGATATGCTATATCTTAATACAACGCAGATAAATACTTATATTTTCATTGATAGATCTAACTAAGTTAAAAAACGGATTTTCTCCAAAATTCTTCTGATAGCTCCGTTCCAGCCTCATATTTATCGCACTTTACAGAAGCCCCAGTTCAAATATAAGGAAACTGTATCTCTCTTCGATAAAAGATCTATTTTAGGACGCAAAATTAGATATTACAAAAGATTATAAAAATACCATTTTTTTGGTATAAAAACGCATCTAATACCTATATATAGGTATTAAATATCATTGGCAATGTATGTTCCATTTCATTAAGCAAACAATTTTTTGTATAAAATACAAATAGTACTTTTTTACCCACTTAAAAAGTGCAAAGAATGTATAAAAGTCCATGTGTCAGCTATAATAGGGGCATGAATAGGCATCCGTTCCATACCTGTCCCTATTTGAATCGGTCACCCCACAGTGACCGGACATTACTCACCCAATTCGGATTCTCATTACAGTAGGCAACGAAAATCTGTATCAAGTTCCAAAGCCCGAGAATCATTCCATTAAACCTGGCAGGAATTGTGACAACATGTCTGCTTGAAACAGCTACTATTATGGTATCATGCTGTATTGTTATGCTATATACCATGTTCTAAGTCAAAACTCTTTTTTTTAGAATTGAAGGTTTAAGGCTCCATCCGAAAGTCAATATCACTTTCTCAAAATTCTTTTCTACAGCACCCTTTGTATAAGTTAGGATGTCTTTCTCTAGAAATTTTTGAAATCAGATGAACTCATGTCTCTAAAAATGTTTATATATTCTTTTTTAAGAAATTCATTTATGGCATGTGCCGATATCTTTTTTTGCGTGCACTTTTCTATAACATATAAGTTGCTTGGTACCGGTACCATCGTGTCCAGCCCCATGAAGATATTACAGTCTACCATAAGAGTATAAGCGCCGCTCTCAGCAAGAGGTGCGGAAATGCAGTAATTGGCTTGCTCAAGCAGAGAATCCACCAGTTCTTTTGTGGAAGAACTGATACTATTGGCCAATTGTTCATATCCTCTTAGATTCAGTTGGGATATGGTCTTTTCGATAGCCGGGATGAATTTCATTCCTGGACCCAGGTTCAAATCAAATCTTTTGTAATAGACAAGAAGCTCATTCCAATCTTTGTACCGTGAAGGTTTGATGATATTTACATTGTCTATACCATGTTGTTTAAGATACTCGCCGGAGGAAAATGCATCTTCTTTGAAGGTCTGTGTGTTTCCATCCGGGAAACTTAAATAGATGGTCTTATATGTGTCTCCAGTGTTGGTCCTTGCAAAAGCTTTACATTCCTCACCTTTGAGATAATATGCTGTGGTGATGTCAAAACCATTACCGCTGGCATCATTGTCATAGCAACAATTCCACTTTACCTTATCAGATGGGAATATACGGCTTATATTCTCTATTTGGGATTTGGTGACATATCCCCCCGTGCTTATGAATGCGCATGTGGTTTCTTTAGTATAATGGTTTATTTCGTAGAAACTCATTGCGTCAATAGCGGATTCAAAGAGATATATGTCTGTAACCTTGTCAAAAGGAACAAAATTGGCCATCCAACAGCTTTGTGCTTGTCACCACCCGTGGCAAAGGCTTTATAATTGGTATTGGTCTCTGCAAAATAGTTCCTCATTTCAAAGTTAAGGATTTCCATCTGGGAGGGTTTGCGGAATGGAAAGCCGATATGATTGTTTTTTCCTACCTGGTAGATGAACAGTCTATTGGCGAAATCCTCCACAGTCTGTGGAGAGAGCTTCCTTTGGACGGTCAAATATGGATTATCCTTTTTGATAGGACGAGGATTCCAATAATTCAAATTGAATTCCTTAATGTAGTTCTGGGTGTGGTCTTTTGTACGGCTTTGTACGTTTCCGGTGACAATTCTTTCGCCAGTCATATATCTTGAAAGAACTTCATTGACTCCCCTATATCCCTGCTGAGTGCAATAAGAGAACATATGCAATCTTTTAAGGACGAACTTGGTCAGCTCTCCCTTATCGTCAAAGCTGCCTTTCCTTGAGAAATAGGTGTTCTTTTTAGGAAAGATGACTATTTCGTCTTCTGGATTTTTGGGGGTGCCAAGAACATAGGTCAAGTTCGTTGCTTGTCTGCCCGATATACGTGTATATCCGAGATCCTCTGCTATGTCTATGATTGATATTTTGGCCCTGCATTCATCGTAATCCATTTTCATATCTTTTAAAATTTAAAATTACACATTTTTTTGAACTGATAGGGAAAAAAGGGAGAAAAACTTTTTTTATTCTATATTTCTGCTGACGAATCTGTAGAGTTGGCGATTTGTTTTGCAATGGATAACCCCCACCCCGTCACCGTCTTATTCAGAGATACAAGACTATTTCCGCCGGACTTATTGGTCATTTCGACTTTGTGGCCGGACAGCAGTTTCTTGATTGTTTCCGGAGACTGCTTTTCCAGATTAATACTGCCTATGTTTAGAGGTTCTGTTTTACCGGTGGATTTATCTTTTATCTGGAAATCTGTAATCTGACTGACCGGTATATTTCCTTTTTGGGTAATTGTTATATTTCCTTTTAGTTGCCTGCTGTCTGTTTTACATATGGAAACACCTTCAATTATGTATTTTGATTGGGCATTGTTACAAAAGTTGTCTATGGCTGATGCATATTGTGTCAGGGCTTGGGATATATCATCGTATCCCATTTGATGGTAGTTTTCTATTACTGTAAATAGTTCGTTCTTTTCTTCTTTTAACGGGTGTCTGGACATTATGTCAGAAAAGCATGTTTTCAGACTGTTGTAGTCTCCTATTCGTTCCGGATAATTCGGATCGTCAGAAAAAACGAAGTAGCTTATCTGATTGCTTTCTTTGCTATAATTAATGGCAAAATCATAGTTTCCGTTATTTCCTGTGATACCTATATAGTCTTTTTCCTTTAATAAAAGATACTTGCCATAAGATGTTGTATTCTCATAGGTTCTGGTAAATCCGTAATCTTTTAAGTGTTGTTCAAAATCTTTTATATGAATAGGGAAATAGGCCTCTTCTTTCTCCTGAAGAATGTAGAACGCTTCTTTTTCACTTGTTGTCAGATCTGGGAGCTTGGTTGCTATAGAGTTTTCCAGTTGGTATGCTCTGAAATTTTCCACTACATTTTCATGGAAATCTATCAAAAACTCCGGACTGCAACCGTTCTTCCTATAAATGTTTTCCGCTGCTTGCAGAATTTCTACAGCACAGCTGTCGCTTCCCTGGAAAACAATGGCTGGAATATCGTTTACCAGACATTTCTTCAGTAGTTCTTTTTGATCTTTCATTTTATATCTTCGTTTTTGTTGCCAGAATAATTTAAATGCCGGCAGAGTTGTCAGCTGAGTTGAATACTTGTTTTACTGCGGATATTCCCCACCCCGTTATGGTTTTATTCAGAGTGACAAGACTGTTTGTGCCGGACTTATTGGTCATTTCTGTTTGTTGTCCGGATAACAACTTTTTGAGTGTTTCCGGAGACTGCTTTTCCAGGTCAATATCCCCCACATTTATAGATTCTGTCTTACCGGTGGATTTATCTAGAATGCGGTAATTGCCGATTTCTTCTTGGCCGGAAGAATGAGATACATCATAGATCAGAGTTTTACAACCGGAAGATTGCAATTCTATTTGCTTTGTTGATATGTTTGTTTTCATTTCCATATATTTATTGGTAACGGCTGCCCATTTATCCATACCCTCGGCTGATATATTTTCTTTATTGAGAGCTCCAAAAGGATTTTTAGCATATTCACGCATTATTTTATTACGTTCTTCTGATAAATATTGTTCTGGACTTATCGCTGCTTTTGTATTATTCGAGGAGTACCATTCTAAAGGATGTGGGTTATCTTCACCGTAAGCACCGTAAACTATGTCATCTACTGATTTTCTGATGTTGGCATCTGTGGTTAATGTTTCATATTTAAAGCCGTTTGGATTAGAATTTAATTCATCTTTTATACTTTTCAAATAGCTCTCAACAGTATTGTATTCAATAACTTCACATACTTTGCCATTAAAGTCATAATATGAAATGGTTCCTATGACTTCTTTATTGGAGAGTGCTTCAATATTATACTTATCTTGAGGTTTGTTTGAATAATCGATTCTTGTATTAACTTGTTTATGGCCATTCTCTTGTTGAATACCGGATTCTTCTATTTTGATATTAGGTTCTATCCCCCTTTCCTTTGCAATACCAATTTCATATTTATAATCATCTATAATCTGTTTCTGCTTTTGTATTTAGATAGGTGTAAATACCTGCAAATAACGAGTATTGTCTGCATTTAAATCACTGGAAACCAAAACTGTATAAAATTTAACACTTAGCACACCTTATTTGTTGTTCCGCCATTTTCCGCATATTTTTGTGACGTATTTCTATCGCGGTGAATGTACGGGACTTTTTTATTGCCACAAAATCGAAGCCTGTTGACATCGGTTTACAAGGGTTCACAAGTGGCAACAAACAGCAGGATATAATGCGAGGATTGCCACAGATATTTACCCCGTTGACAACAGGCAACAGCGGTTCACTTCCGTTCACTCCCCGATGGAATATACAAGAATGAGTGTTCAACATCAAACAAAGGGGAAATGAAAACAACCAAGAAATGTGCATTTTGCGGCAGAATGTTCACGCCCAACAGCGGTATGCAGAAATATTGCACCGTACATTGTGCTGATGAAGCTAAAAAAGCGAAGAAGAAGCGGCAGCAGGACTTGCTCAATGCCGTAGAGCCAGTTTTAGAGATACAGCGTCAGGAGTATCTTACCTTTTCTAAGGCAGCCATCCTCATGGGATGCTCACGCCAGTACATTTATAAACTTGTGCACAAGGCAGGCTACGGGCCTCGCGTATCAGCAACCGTATGGCGTTCATCCGCAGAGCCGACATCGAGAAGATGCTGGAGGACAATCCTTATAACAGGGTGATACCCGGATCACGTCCGAAGAAAGCCGCTTCCACCAGTTCAGGAAGGCCGGAGTCTTTCTCCTGACGGGGATCGGGTGGAAACAGCGTGGAACGAAAGACACCCTTACAGACAGGGTCCGCCTCCTTGTTGTAGCGGAGGGTGTTCGGAATGTGTGAGGACAGCAGCCGCAGCCCCATCCTGTGGATGACCCGGTTCCAGGCATCATACAAATTCTTCCGTCCCCTTCTATCCACCATGTTCCAGAACAGCCGGATTCCTTTCAAGTTGCAGTTCCCCTTGGCGATCAGCTCCTCTTCCAGCACCTTGGTAAACTGCAGGGAACTCTGCATGACGATATTGTCCGCCTTGAGCGGGACAAAGATATAGTCCATCGCGGCAACGGTATGAACCACCCCCTCGCTGCGGAGCGTTCCGGGAAGGTCGAAGAGCACGATATCGAAAGTCTCCCCTTTTTCGTCCATATAACGCCGCAGGTCTTCCACCCCCTTTTCCGGGTCGCTTTTGATGACCGGATAGGCAGGCTTACGGATTCTTTCGTACTGCCGGTACAGGTTCACCTTCAGGTCGTCATTTTTCATGACATTCTCCATGTCCCTCTCACGCATCAGGGCGATGCTGTGCTGCGGGGAGTCACAGTCCACAACCGCCACACGCACGTCTTTGCGGTAATGCAGGACACTGGCCAGCAGTACCGTAAAGACGGATTTTCCCACGCCACCCTTCTGGCTGGCGATGGCAACCAACAACTCTTTTTCTTTTTTCATCATACTTCTTTTTCATTAAAAGTTAAACACTATTGTTTCAGAAACAAAAATAATGCTCCCATCGGGGAGATCCCCTGTCATGGGGGACGAGCCTTTATGACCGGCCGGGCAGGGACTCCTCCAGAATCATGTCCGTCGTTTCCCTGTATTCTTCCAGATGCCGCGAGACAAGGTGGTTGATGAACCCCTCCAGAGTGACCTTTCCGTTTCTCGAGGCTCCCGCCAGGATGGACAGTTTCCGGTGCAGGGCGGCGGGAATATGCAGCGACCGACGCTGCACGCCCGCAATGCCATGCAGGTATTCCTCCCCGTAGACGGACAGTTGCATGGGGCCATTTTTCCTTGCGGGACGTATAATGTCGTTACCGGACGTTCCACGTCTCTTCCGGGGACAGGCAGGCGCTTCCCCCATGATCTCACGGATGCGGTCCGCGTCCATCCCGCCAAGACCAATCCGCTCTTTTACGTTCTTTCCTGTCATGATATGCCTTCTTGGACAATGACAACGTTTTATCGGCGAGGTGTTCCTCCCGGCTGTCCGTCCTCATCCCAGGGACGGTAGACCTCACCGAGCAGGGAGGCGATGTCCTCCCTGTGTTCCTCCATATGGAGTTCCAACAACCGGATGATAAAACCGGAGATGCTGCCGCAGCCGGCGGCCCTGACCAGCATGGCGATCCGGCGGTGCAGTCTCCCATCAATGTAGCGGTCTTCCACTCAGCGGCTCTGGGAGCGGGAACCAGAAACCTCCTCTTGTATTCCTCCGGACCTGTCACTTTCCCTGCCCGGACCTGACTTCCATGACTTGGTATCTCCACCACTGGTTCCAGGGATGGGGAAACGGGAGCTGACAGAAGGTTCCCCGTGAGTCCGACCCTCTCGAGAACGATATCGGAAAGCCGGTTCTTTTCCTTTTCTGAATCCATATTTTAAAATCTTAAATTATTAAATTACACAACTGGTATTGTCTCGGAATACAAAATAAAGGAAGAAGAGAACAGGATGAAACCACCTGTCACTTATAGTCATCCAAAGTCAGTTATTGTCATGATACACATGACGGGGGGGACGGAGATGCCGTTCCGTTCGGACGGTTCTTCCTATGCGGAGGCGACATCAGAGGCCCGTAGTGGTGTGGAAAAGCGAGCGGGATTCCGTTTCCTTGTCCACCGTTCCTTTTTAATCCTTATGGGCAGGCGTGAGAGCGCGCATCCGTCCGGATACGGATTCTTAAATTATCGGTCTATGGGAGTGTAAAAGTATTAATCCGTTAATGGAGAATTATGAAGGAAGACCATAAGGTGTACACGGCTACATTCTCCATTTGCAGAAGTGTAGAAGTAGTAATCCATTAATGAAGATAATGCAGAAAAACCATAAACCATATACGGCTCACTGCCGCTCTCCATTTGTAGATGTGTAGAAGTAACAATCCATTAATGGACAATAGGGCATGTAAAGGGCAGATTTCCCGTATATTCGCCTCCTTATTCCCGAATTATGGACGTAAGTCATATGATTATGGAGAGATATCCACTTTTATGGGGAGAGCAGCCGGCAAACACCTGATGGAAATGCCTCGTAAATCACAGGAGAATAGCCATACAATGGGCTAATACACAATAATTATTGGATAAATGTGGTCCGCTCCTGCGGACAGCAAGTTGTGTTTTCGTTTAACGAAAACAGGACGGTTTAACGGAGAATACACCGATAAACCGTTACTTATTTCAAGCTCCAGCGTCGCTTTTTACATATCTAACTATAATTCATTTGAAATCACAAAACAGATTGAACCGAATGTGGTTAGTTTGTCTGTTTATTTCATGTCCGAATCATTAGTATGCTATGTTGCAAAGTTCGTATTCATTATGAAAAAATCCGCTTACGAGAACAAGATATTCAGGTAATTTGCCATCCTTTCCCCAAAGAAGTTCGATGTTAAAAAGTTCAGAAAGCGTTTTGGCTATGTCAAATCCGAAGGCTTCGAGTGACGGACGCACTTTTTCCGGGTGTCGGCATGGTGTGCCGCAGTTACGCGTACACTCGTTATCTGAGCAGTGAAGACATTTACCTATATAGCAAATGAACGCCCTCCATATTTCCGTTCCATATCCAATAATTCGCTCTCGATTCGTATCCGTTCCGGTAAAATGAGTTTTTGTGTATATTCAATCGGAATATCTTTGTCTTCAGGGATTATCTTCGTTGCCATAAGATGTGCATACTTGTATTGTCGGAGAAACGATTCCGTATCAAAATCAAATGGAGGACACCCCCAACTTTTACCGTAATTGGTACATTGTTTGCAAAGTTCAAGAAAATGTGGTTCGTCACGGAATTCGGCGATGTATCCTTCAACAGTGATGTCTGAAGTAAAATTTTCTACAGTGTATATACTCATTGTTTCAAAATCATTGTACCGCATAAGGAGTCGAAACGGATGTTTTCATTTTGGAAAAGTCTGTCAATGTATCCGCTTTTCTGCATTTCAGACGCGGTCAAGCAACTTAAATTCGGGGTATCTAACAATGCTATCGAATCGCACATGGACAACGCGATGTCAAGTTCATGTGTCGAGAACATGATACATTTTTTCTCGTCGTGGACAAGCCTACGAAGCAACGCCACAAGTTCGTAGCGATTAGGCATGTCAAGAAAGGAAGTCGGTTCATCAAGGAGAATGATAGGAGTATCCTGTGCCAATGCACGAGCAATCATCACACGCTGGCATTCGCCATCCGACATTTTATCCATCGTGCGGTTTGCATAAGCCTCCATTCCCACCGAAATGAGCGATTGCATGACTATCTCCTTATCTGTTTCTTGCATCCTACCTATCCAGTTGGTATAAGGAGCACGGCCTATGGCTACGACATCCTTGCACCGCAGGTTGGCGATGCGCGTGCGCTCGGTCGTGACGACAGCCAGCGTTTTTGCCATATCTTCGGTTTTCATGCAGGCGATGTCGTGCCCGTCGAGAATGATTTTTCCGGAATAACACCGGTTCAGACCGGCTATGGCGCGGAGCAACGTCGATTTTCCTGTCCCGTTTCTTCCGATAAGGCTGTCAGTTGACCTTTTTTTATCGTGGCATTTACCTCGTGGAGCAACGAGTTTTCTTTGTAACCTATGGAAAAATGCTGTAATTCTATCATGCGGTGATGGATTTGTTGCGTAAAACCACCCATACGACGATTGGGATTCCCAATAGAGCTGTAATGGCGTTGATCGGCAAGGTGAATATTTTAGAAATGATGTCGCAAAGAAGCAATATCGATGCTCCCGAAAGAATTGTTCCGGGCAGAAGGACATGATGATCGCTATTTTGGAAAAGCATTCTTGTGACATGAGGCATAGCGAGACCTATGAAACCTATCGGACCGCAAAAAGCGGTTATCGTTCCGGCGAGCAGCGTTGTCGAGAGAAACAACAGGCTGCGTGAACGCCGAATATTCAGTCCCATTGTTACGGCATATTCCTCTCCGAACAGCAGGAGGTTAAGCGGTTTGATGGTCAGTACCGCCAACAGCAGTCCGGCAAACACCGATGGAACAAGAATCAGAAGTTGTCCGGAGGTGACGTCACCCAAAGCCCCCATCGTCCAAATGACAAAGGCTTTCAGCGATTCCTCTTTGCTGAGGTACTGCAATATCTGCACGACAGCACCTACGCCCGATGAGAACATCATGCCCAGAATCAGGATTACCATGATGTCTTTTATTCGCTGTCCGACGGCAGTTATCACGAGCAACACGACAGCCGCACCCACCCACGCTGCTCCGGCAATGCCTATTGATGAACCGATCCCGGCAAGTACCACAAGTGCCACACCGAGACTTGCACCGGAACTGATGCCAAGGACATAGGGACCGGCAAGAGGATTACGGAAGAGGGTCTGCATCTGAAGACCGCTGACCGATAAGGCAGCCCCGGCCAACAGTGCCACTATAGCTTTTATGAGGCGTATGTTGAGTACGATTTTTTCCGTGGCACGGGAACAATTTCCCCCGGTCAGTGCTGCCCATACATCGCGGATCGGAATGTTGACAGCTCCCACGGCCAAGTCCAGTAAAAAAAGACCGACCGTGAGCGTAATCAATATGGAGAATAATATAGTCGAACGGGAACGCATCTATTTCAGTTGCTTGTAATACACACACTCTTCCTGCACCAGTTCAGGATGGAATATCTTCACGAGGTCGCGGAGCACGATGTCAGGATTCACGACGGCAGACTCGTAATAGTCGTTACCCCCGGCTGTGTTGGTACGGGCGTTGTTGTTATACACCTCTCCATTTTTGAAACATCGGGTATCGGTGAATTTCGGACATGATGCCTTCAAGTCGTCAAGGGAGTTCGCCATTCCCACGTTCAACCACATGTCCGCATCCGACGCGAGCAGATATGCTTCTTCTAAGTCAATGGGGATAGAAGCGTTTCCCGTGTTCTTCTGGTAGATATAGCGGCCTCCCGCATCAGTAATCAAGCGGGCTACATAACTTTGGGTTGAAGGCATGAACCACGAGTCGCCATAGGGAACATTAAGCATAACCGAAGGAGTGCCGAGGGTACTGTCGGCCACTTTCTTTTTCAAGGCGTTGTATCTGACCGGGATTGCGGCAAAGGCTTTTTCACCCTTCTCACGTTTTCCTGTGACTTCTGAAAGCACTACCATCCATTCGGCCTTGCGAGAGGCGACTCTTCAAGATAATCGCCGACATACATGAACGGTATGTCGAGTTCTTCGAGTTTGCTTTCCATTGCGCTTGCGCCGTTCACCCCATAGAGCAGAACGAGGTCGGGATCGAGCGAGAGCAGCAACTCGTAGTTGATGTTCCCTTCATAGCCGACATCGCCAATACTGTCGCGGCGGGCTTGGATGTCTGGGTTGGAAATGTAGTCGATTCCCGAAACGCCGGTTATACACCGGACTTCACCGATTGCGTCAAGCATGGCGATATGAGTGGAAGACATCGCACGATACGTTTGGCGTCTCCTTTGAGTACCTGTCCTGCAAACCCTTCGGGAACCTCTTCACCGTTGCGGACGATAAACAGCCATGTGGTTACACTGTCCGCTCCCTGCCAGGGATTCCTGACGGTTATCAGTACGCTTTCCTTCCCGCCCGCCCCTTTGATGTCGAAGCCGGAGGCATATTCGGGAGCATAAAGCAGCAGGTTGAAATCATTGATTTTTGAGCTTTTGTTGTGGCAGCCTGTAAATGCCAGAGAAAGCAACAAAATCAGGCTTAAATTCTTTAATGCGTTCATATTGATGCAGATTATCGTTTACTATTTTTGTTTTTTCCGAACTTGGGTGTTATGCCGATGAATATCTCGAAATTGATGCCCGGCATGGGACGGGACAATACGGAAAGGTATTCTTCATCGAACAGGTTGTTGATGCTGCCCTTTAGCGACAGATCGGCCCATCGGAAAGAGAGCTGTTTTTCCAGTGTCACGTTATTCATGAAGTAAGGGGGCAGATAGCCCGTCAGGGTATAGTCATTACTCGACATGGTATAACGCTGGCTGTAATAACACCATTTGTAAAGCAGGCTCCATGTCCGCCATGACAGACGTCCGGTCACCGTTGCGGAAAACTCCGGCACGTATGGCAACTGTTTGCCGACGGATTGGTCTGCCGGACTCATCGGTTCGCTCTCGTTGATCGAGGGAGTCCACGAGAAAGTTCCGTTCATATCCAGTTTCCAGTCCTTTCCGAGCATTATATCAAGGTGGGCGTTGGTCTCTGCCCCGTAAGCATGTACCTTTTTGAGGTTTCTGGGGGAGAAGAATCCCTTGGTTGTGGGTAGCCAGATGATCCAGTCGTCGATGTGCGAATCGAACCAGTTGATACCACCGCTCAAAGCATATACATTTTCTTTCCCCACCGAGAACGACAACCCCACGTCGTATGTGAAGCCGTGCTCGCTTTTCAGGTCGGGATTACCGCCCGGCAGAAAATAGAGGTCGTTCAGCGTGGGAAAACGGTAGTTCCGGGAGATGGATGCTTTCGCCACGATATTGCCTTTTTTCGACAGTACCCCGTCGATGAAGAAAGCCGGGATAACCGGGGCCCATTCCGTACCGAACATATCCTCGCGAAGGACAAGCGAGGCGGCAAAACGATCGACAGGCCGCCATTTCGCAGAAACGGAACCGGAAAACTCGACACGTCCCTTGTCATACCCGACAACAGCCTTGTTACCTTCCTGCGAGATGATATTTTTGTCCGCGCTTTCCACCAAATGCTGGTGTACGGAAACACCGGCCGTGAACAGCCATTTCTCTGAAGGAGCATAATCCCCGTCCGCACTTCCGTAGAACGTGTTAATCTTACTGCGTGAGCGGGTCATCGAAGCCATTTCGCCGTTTCCCTTGTCCCGCTTGTAATCATAGGCCATCCATGTGTGTATATAGCCGCCTTTTACACCGACCTTCCATTTCTCCCGCACGCGATCCCACGAGAGGACGCCGCGAAACGTCTGCTCCCTTTGGCGGTTCTCGAAGTCCATGTCGTTCCCGTAATCCGTGCTGAGCATCGCCAGTTCCCGGTTGGAATTGATATACCAGGCGTTTAGCCCGAACTTGTCGCCTTCGCCCGTGTTATAATAAATTTCCTGCAAGACGTGCAGATCCTTATAAGCCCCGCTGCGGTTGCGTTCCGTCGGGTAATAGGAACCGATGATGTTCTTGTCCTCGTCATAGATGTTTTCCTTCTTGTCCCGGTTTCGGTATTTGTAGTCGTTGGGGGAAGAGGAATACACCACACGGGTGGAGGACTGCCAGTGTTTGTCACCGTAGGTCAGGCGGAGAAACTCGTCGAACGTGCTGAACGACCCCACTCCCTGCACGTACTGCAACCCGAACCCTTCATGGTTGGCCGGAGAAGTGGAGAGCCTGACCAGACCACCCAAGCCGCCGCCCGTTTCGTTTACCGATGACGTTCCGTGCAGCAGCGAGGCATCATCGATAAAGTAAGAAGGGATGGTGGAAAAATCCGTCATGCCCAGCATCGGGTTGTTAATGCGCATACCATTCCACGTCACTTGGGTATGCGAGGGAGAGGTACCCCGGAAAGCCACGGTGGATAACGTGGCGCGTCCGTAGTTCTTGACAAAAACGGATGAGTTGAATGTCAGCACATCGGCCATAGACAAGGCGATGTTCTCTTTCATGGCGATGGAATCGAAACGGGTTCGTTGCACGCCTATATCCTTCATAGGTCGTTTGCCCACCACCGTAACCTCCGGAATACGTAGTACCCTTTTGGTAATGCTGACGGAATTTTTCTGCTGGGCGGCAAGCAGAAAGGGCAGGCTTACCCCCACGAACAATAGAATAAGATGTCTTTTCATTTTTGTCCTCCTTCCTCGTTATTTCCAGCAGAAAGCTCCCGGAATGATTCCCACGTAAAATTCATCGATCAGCTTGCCTTGCGGCGAATAGCGATACACGATACCTTGTTGCTGGTAATCAATAGCGTCGGCCACATATACCTCCCCGTTGTTGGGATTGACCGTAAGGCCGTAGTATTTGGTGTCCCGAAACTCCAGAAAAGGCCGGACGGGAACACGGTCGGCTTCCACCGGCATTCGCCAAATATCGTTGTTGATCCAGTAAAGTGTATCCCGTGTACCGTTGAGCTGGACTTCCGAAGGCCAGTCGCCCAGCTTAAACTTGAACTGTTTCTCTACGGTGAAAGTCTCGGCGTCTATACGATAGAGAGACGGTGCCTCGTAACCGTATGGGCTGCCCTCGTAACCGCCATCCGTGATGGTCCACATCTTGTTGTATTTGTCCATGACCAGCGAAGTAGGTTGTATGCCGATGGTCAGTTCGTCCACGACCTTGTCCGTCTCCGTGTCGATTTTCAGGATGCGGTTCTGGTACGACCAGCAGTTCACATAGACGTACTTGCCGTATTGTACCATTTGTTCGGTGGAACCCGATTCCATGTCCATGTCTGGACATTCGATATAGCCGGTAATCTCGTATGTCTTGGGGTTGATGATGAAGATACGGTAGTCCCATATCTGCGTCACATAGCTTTCTCATCCGACAGAAAATGGATATACCGGGGTGAGGTGAAACCTGTGATACGGCCCACTTCCTTGAAAGTATTGATGTCGATGGCGAAAATCACATGCGAGTTGTTCACCACGATCCAGCCTATACCGTCCCGGATAACCATAGACTGGGCCACATCGCCCAACTTGAACCCGTTGGCACGGTAAAACACTTCATTCTCCACTTCGCACGTGGCGGGATCGTAGTAGGAAAGCGTGGCATTGCTGTACTGGAAATTCCCCTCGTTGGTAATGAAAAGACCAGAGGCCGATACAGAGAAATCTTCCATCTCTCCGTAATCCCATTTCATGCAACTGCCGAAAACTGGCAGGCAGAAAAGAAAAAGGCAAATCCGTTGTATTGTTCTGCTCATTGTCATTCGGATAAAAAAGAGTACCCGAATCATTACGGGTACTCTGGTTAAGGTATAAGGTTTAATCCTGCTGCGTATATTGTTTGTCCTTCATATTTTGGAAGGTTGGGTTATACCCACATTTCGTCACGCTCCAACTTTCCCCCGTAATCATTCCGTTTTCTATAAACTTGCCGAAGAAAGTGTAGTCGGTAAATTTCGTCAAACCGTCAAAAACAACCCCATGCAAGGTCTCCAACTTCTCCATGGAAAGTGTTTCCTGAGAAAGAGAAGTCGCACTTTTTATCTGTAGCGTACCATCTATAGTCTGTAATTTATCACAAGTAATGCCTGTTGCTTTATTAACGAACAACCCTTCACCTCCTACGTGAAGCAATTCCGGAATATCCAGCGATTTACTTTGTAAAGATATTGCTAACGAACCCTCTCCCTCTTTATAATATACAGGAGAAGCTGAACAACAAACTTTGGATAGTAAGGGCAAGTTACAACTGGTAAAATTTCCAGATAAATAGAACTGTCCTCCCACTTCTTTCAAGACTGGCATTGTGATTGAAGCAAACATGGTATTTGGATATATCCATATCCATCTATGATTTCCAAGTCGGGAAATTTGGCATTGCTTCGCATTTGGCCTGTCACATTTAGATTTCCATATACATGTTGAATTGTCGATATGTATAATCGATATTGTTGGTGGTTGGCTTACAAGTGAAGTCTTTGATATTCTTGAACGTGATTTCAGGGAACTTATTATTCGTGAGACTGGTGATGACAAAATTTACATTTGACAAATCTTCGGCTGTTTCAATTTTGGAGAGCTGCACCTTGTTTATAATTTCAATCTGGGGCGCTGTTTCTCCGAAGGTTTCAAATCGGGCGTTCGGCAACAGCAGTGTTCCGCTCACATCTTCAAGATAATCCAGCGTGATGCTTCCAAGTGTGGTGATCTTGCTCCAGTCGGGAAGTTGTTTGAGTGCCGTGAAATTCTTTATCTTTATCTGTCCCTTTATCGTTGTCAGTTTGTCCATTCCACCGAAAGCCTGAAGCACGTCATTTCGTTGGGGAACAAAACTACCGGTAGGAGGAGCTTCCATATTGGCTTCCATAATAATACTTCCGTTTACTGTTTCGATTTCCGGAAGGTTGATGGTTTCCAACATCACGGGGACGGTATGGAAATCAAGGCCACCGGTCTCTTTCAGCTTAAGGAAGCTCATGGAAGTCAGCTTGGCAAGATTGTTTACGGACAAGACCCCTCCGACACTTGTCAGTTCCGGTATTTCCAAAGACGCAATCGAACCGGCTGCTGTGTTCTCTTCATTGAGTCCTTGAAGATTCAGATCCTGACCTACAGTAGTCAGAACCGGAAACTCAAAACTCTGTAACGACGACGCATTGAACATCACGCTTCCTTCAATAGTTGCCAGTTTCTCGAATAGGACATACGTCACTTGGTCGTTATATACCGATATGTCTCCGGAGAGCGTTTCCAATGCTTTCATGGAAATCATGTGAAGTTCCGTAGCTTTCGAGGCGACATCGGTCGAACCTACCTGTAAACCTCCGGCAGAAACGATATTATCCAACCCTGTCAAGTCTGCACCGTTGTAACTGTTACGAATGACAATGTTGCCAGTAACCTCTTTCAAAGATGCCAATGCAGATATGTCAGTGATTTTTTCTGCCTCTTCCGCATCAGAGCCGATAATCAGGTTCCCTTTGACAACGGTTGTTTTGGTTGCGGCAAAAGAAGCTACCTCCTCGGTGGTCTTCAACTCCACATCTCCGTCAGATTCTATCTCGCTTTTCACGACCTTATAGGTATATTCGCGGGCATCTCCGTTATAGGATGTCACCCGGAAGGTTCGTTCGTTATCCCAGTCCGTTACCGTTTCAGGATCAGGTATGATTGTTGCAGAAGTTGTGTACTTGAATTCCACTTCGGCGTTGTTCAGCGATACCGTATAGGGAACGGTTATTGTTACTGTATTGTCCGTAATGTCGGCCGTGTACGATTTCCCGTCCACGGTCATCACGACCGATGTGATGAAATTTTCATCTGCATCTTCAGGTATAATTTCATCGTTTTTGTCACACGCTCCCAAAAAGAACAAGGATAGGAGCATGGGAAGAAAATAAATTTTCATACTTGTAATTTTTATTATTTGGTTAGATCCTCAAAAGAAAATACCTCCGTAGAAACTTCGCCCAGCCAGCCGCTTTTGGCAGAACACCGCATTGTATTTTGATAAAGTCAATATATTGCAGATTGGCTTCCGTTCCATCGGCATGGATGGCATTGGAAATTTTGAAACCGTTCCTTTGTCCGCTTCCATCCACCGTACTGCCGCCTTCTATCTGGTCGTTTCCGAAATTATCCACGTACCCCCAGTCATAACTCTGATTATCCCAATAACCGGTTTGAGAATCTTGGGTGTTGCGGGCGGCCAGACAAGTGCCTGTCAGGGTATAACTGTTTTCCGAAATCCAAGCCGGATAATAATAGTCTTGTGTATGATAAGCGGACAGATAGTCTACCCAGCCGTTTCTACCGTCGGAACTGATCCATTGGACATCCATTTTTTTGCCTTCCGGACGGTAATAGGTCACTTCAAAATTCTGTATTGTTTCTTCCTTGCCTGCTTCAGATCCTTTCAGTTCGTACCACTCGTCATCCGGCAATCCGTTTCCGTTTATATCTTGCATGACCCATACGATACCCGGTTCGGAACTGCCGTCAAAGGCGTTCCCCTGAACACAGAAATCATATTGGTTACCCGAATTGGGAATACTGTGGTCGAAGCCGACGATGATATAACCCCCGAAAGAACCTAAAGAGACGTGCAGTTTGTCTTTCAAACGCTGTGTTGCCCATGCGACAGCCGCTTCAGGGGATGTTTCGTTGCCGGTCATACCGCCTATCGTGCTCGTCTCGTTGATAAATTGGCCGGGAGCTGGGGTATATTCATAGACTTTATTCCAGAGCTTGGAACTTCCCGAAGCCCGGAAGCCGTCTTGTTCCTTTTTGTCCACACAAACGACTTTTACGGTGGCAGTGACAGCCGTTTTCCCTTTGTCGATATTCCTGCTTATTTTTTCCGTCGGTGTGTCTTCCGACACAGTACAGGAGACGGTGTATTCTCCGGGTGCGGACGGCGTGAACTTGAACATGCGTTCCACTTCTCCTTCCATGACCTGACCGTCCACACTCCACTCAAAACGGGGATTGTCGAAATACTCCAACAACGGACGCAGGAAAACAGGACGGTCGGCAAAAGTGTACCTGTCCGTGGATGTTTGCAGGTAAGACGGGGTCGGGAATTTGACAACGTAGGGCATCGTTTCCACGACCTCTACGCTTACGTCTTTCGTTGTTGTCCCATCTATATTGGAAGCGTTGATTGTCACCGTATAAACACCGAGTTCTTTTTCATTGAAAGTATAAGTATTCTCGGTGGAAACGATTTTTCCTTCCCGTACCCATTCGATTTTGAACCTTCGACATCCGAATGCTGAATATCGGGAGTAAATGTGTAATCGGTATTCCGGACGACTTTTAGCCCCTGCGAAGGTAGTGCCAGTGAGATGACCGGAGGGGTGAGTTCTTTCACTTCTACTTTCAGTTCCTCTTCGGCATAGCCTTCCGCATTGTCTACTCTTAGTTTGACATAAAATCCCCGCATTCATTCCATGTACGTTGAAGAGACGGACCCGAAGAAACCAGCGTACCGTCTATCGTCCAAGCAAAAAGAGCATCTTCAACATTCTGGTATGTCGGGGCGATAGTCAATTCGTGATCGACCTTGACAGTGTAAATACCGGTCTCGCTGTCAAGTTCTATTATAGGTTGTCCTCCTACTTCTTCGGTAATGACTTCATCCTTGTTGCAGGAGGTGAACAGCATACAGGCAGAAATAATAAAATAGTGAAAACGATGCATGATGTGTGGATTTTAGAAAAATAACAGGGATACCCCCGACAGAAGGGATATCCTTGTATTCTTTTTATTGTATGGTGATATCATCAATACAGATATAAGCCGGAGTATTCAAACCGTATGCTCCCGAATCCGAACCCTCGAAGTTGAATTTCACACTTTGCACCCCTTCGGCATTGATTTCCCAATAATCCCATGTCGTGATAGGATCAACCTGTTGTTGGCCGTTACGATAATCGGCTAAAAGACGTTTGTAAGTGCGGATCAGACCGCCATTCGCATCATAACATTCCAGATTCACTTGGAAATACCCTTTCATCTCTTTCAGAGGAGTCGCTACCCCCGTAGAACCGAACTGATTACCATAAGTAATGACACCATAAGTGTATGAGGTGTTGCAGATCCACAGGCCGACCAATTTCCGGGGAACATTGAAATAAAATTCTGGTTTAGCCATCCATGCCTGATTGTAAGCATCCACATATCCGTAAACGACACCGAAATTGGAACCGCTGTGCCCGGCTTCCTTATTCTGTCCTTCCGCTTCCACCGCAGTGTTATAGACAGAACATTGGTTTAGATAAGAATACCACCAGTCTCCGGTATTTCCCGACTGATTGGAGCGGATGTTCCAGTTGGAAAGTGCGATGCCGCCGCTGGAATACTCTGTGCTTCCACCTACAGTATTAAACATTGAAAGGAAGAGATATTCTTCCGGAGTATTGTCGTAAATGGTGGTTACTTGAGGATACCCTTGGTACGAATAAAGATTTTCTCCGGCCGAGGTAGGTCCTGCTAACATGCCGGGATCGAAATCATCGAAAGTGATAGTTAAAGTACCGTCCGGATTTGTCACAGCACGGGTTTGCGAAGTTCCGGAATCAACCGGGTCCATCAAAAAGTCATCGTCCGAGCTACAGCCAGAGAACAAGGCGGTTGCGGTAAATAGACAGGCACCTGCCAGAAAGCGTAATTTTCTTTTCATAGGTCACTCATTTTAATGTAAAACATATTATTAACAAACACAAAAAATTCCCGTTCGTGCGGACTTACACGAACGGGAATATGTCTGTCTTCAAATATTGAATGGCCGATGAGCTATTCCTTATTTGATTACGACCCGTATATCCCGCAGGTGTAAATCTCATTCCGGTCATGGCAGGTCTTCTGACTCGTCCCGGTCATCGTGCCTTCCCGGTATTACACCAGTGGCAAAAGTTCGATGTCCGTTTTTGTGGACTCACAGCAGCGGGTACTGTCCCGGATTTTCACCGGGTTCCCTTTTCATTCGGAAGGCGTAAACCTCCCGAAACCATTTCCCGACTGCAAAATTATCTATATTACATATCAATTCCAAATAATTCATAATATTTATAATAAAACACACAAAGCATGACAACCGTACTGTTTTAATTAGAGCATTCAAGTTTACGACAAACGAAGACGGTAATTATCATACACAATATCCATAAACCAACAAAACAGCTTGCCATTTTCCATAACAATGCGTTCTGGAATAGATAACTGTTAGCTGCAATTATGCAAGCAAAAAAAGCAGACAGAATAATGACTATTAATATCATGCACCAGAAATTAATCCTATAAATTTATGGAAAACAAGTAAGGGAATGGAAGTTCCGTTGCCGCATGGATGCAGGTGAAGGACCTTCTCTTTTAACGTTGGATACGCCAATGCACGCCAACGGAAGACTCTGATATTATCTGTTTGGAAAGGATATAGGATGTGCGTTACTTTGTCGCATATTCAGAATCTTAAAAAGAATTTTAGTATGGAACTGACAATTATTGAAACAAGCGCGTATTAGGAGTTGAGAAAGCTGGTCAGCACGCTGGTCGTACAGATGGGCGACTTCCAGAAAAAGATTGCCCCGCCTGCGCCGGACAAGTGAATGGATGCGCAGGACGTATGTGATGGACTTATGCCCAAACACTTTCTGAAGAGTTTCCAGCAGCATCCCCTTGAGTATGGCCAGAACGGCAAATGCGTGGCGTCCGATGTGCGGGGTGACCTCGCCCCGGAGTTGCATTTCCTGCCTATGATTCCAAGACTGAGCCGCATGGCATTGTATTCACCTACCGGAAAGACACATTCGGGGAGTCTTTCTTTTCATCCGTACCCCTATATTTTTCAATCAGTTCGATAGCAATGGGCAATAATTTTACGACATACGCCACTCCCGTTTTTATACGGTTGCCCATCAGCCATGTACCGCCGTCGGAGTCGGTATGGATATTATCGTATGTTATGGCTTTCAAGTCACATAGGAAAGACCGGTGAAGCACATGAACAGGAACATGTCGCGCATGGCACGCTGGCGTTTGTATCTCGGTTCTATATGGATTATCCTTTGCAGTTCCTCTTCGGAAAGGAAAGAACGCCTCTTGTATTCGGGCATACACTCGAATGATGCGAACGGATGAACCGTATCCAGCCTTTTTCCTGCGCGATATACATCAGCCACTTCAAGGTATTGACACGCCCGAAGACAGTGGAGTTTGCCAAAGCGCATGTACCGAGCATCCAGTTGTAGTAATCCTCGATGAATGATTTCTCAAGTTCTTCGATGACAATATCCTCTGCATTCTTCTTGCTTTCATGAAAAGCAGGAGACTCTTGTAATCGGCAACCAGACCGCAGTAGGTGCTTTCGGCTTTCTCTATGCCGATTTTCTTTTTATACGGTTCCAGCTGTTCCCTGAAAAGGTTCATAAGGGTGTGGCATTCCTCTGAGAAGCGACATAGCGGTTATAGACTTTCTTGGCTGTAACAAAACTGTCGTGGTCGCAGATGTACTAGTAGTGCCTGGTGATTTGCGCCTTGATATTGTCAAGCTCCTGATTGAGTGTACGGGCCTCCTCGGACTTGCCTTTGGCCCGGTTGGTTTTGACGTCCCACAAAGCGAGGGACACTTCTTTCTTACAACTGAAACCGGCTTGGGTTCCATTGATGGTGATACGGCCCATAATCGGTGTCTTTCCGTTTTTTACAGACTGTTTATTCTCAAAACACTTAGCTATACATGGTCTGCGATAAGCTAAGAGAGATTCCCCTTACACAAAAGCATGGCATCTCCTTGTCGTATCTCGCCTTTATACTTTTATGTATAGTAGTCTACCGGATCGAATGAACAAGACCTATCCCATACATAAACCAATTTAGACTGCTATGTTATTTTTGAGGAAGAAGATGGAATGAGACCAGATACCCTCTTTAAGGCTGACTGTAAGTCGATTAAATGTAGAAAAAGATTGCTTTTGTCACAAGTAAAGTGTATATTTGCATTGAAAGAATCGTTCTTTGACAGAGGCAAAAGAAAACAGAATATTGTAATTCGCTCGTTTCTAAATCGTTACCTGATATTAATTAAACAGAAATAACTGTTTAATTTTCAATTAGATAGAGATTGTATGATGTTTCGCGGTATACGAACTTAACCGGTCTTTGAGCCCCAACACTTTCCCTAATAATTCCAACTGATAGTTGAAATTGCGCAACGCCAGTTGATATTCCCTGTACGCCTGGGGCGAACCCTCATCACTGTGAAGAATCGGAAATAAATAAGGCGACCGTCCCTCGCGACTCATATACTTCGCAAAAGAAACATCGCTTCCGGCGTCAGCGTCACAGACAACGGACGTCCCGTTTTACGACGACGATAACTGATTACATTTCCCCGTAAATCACTCTTACGCAAATAAGCCAAGTCGACAAAAGGCAGTCCCCGAAGCAGGAACATAAGAATAAACAATTCCTGTGCACCCCTCATGGCAGGAGTGATGGCAGCCGACTGCAACAGACGGGCGAACACCTTCTTCATATCCTCCATATCCAATGCCCGACGACGGTCCGCACGCGTACCTGTATATACGGAACGAAAAAGATGCGGCACGTAAGACGCCTTCCGAAGATCGACGGCGCGATTGTAGACCGCACGCAATGTACGAAGATACGTAGACACCGTATTCCAACTACGCCCACGTGCACGAAGACTACCCTCGAAATGCTTCAGCCATTCCGGAGTTACTTCCCGGAATAACAAATGATCGGAACCCTGAAAAGTAAGAATCGCATTCAAAGTACTTCTGTATACATGAGCAGTCCCTAAATTTCCACTCTGCTGCAAATCAACAGCCACTTGCTTCATAAACGAAGTAAAACTTTCCTTTTTCATAAAAAATAAATTAATAATTAATATTTACGTTTCCCACACTATACTTTAGTAAAACACAAAATACATATACAAAAATTTACATACATAAAATTATAAAATTAAAAACTTGAATATTCACATCATCTATCAAATTTATTTTTATACATTTGCGCATTTTTTTAAACAAATTATCATTTTAATCACTAAAAAGAAACAAAGTTATGAACAACAATGAACCAGCTGCCGAACACTACAGCATTAATGGATTCAAGTATTTCTCCGAGTTGGCGAAAGAATATTTTCCCGATCTGGCAAACGCCTCTTCCGCCAGCAAAAAAATGCGTAAACGCATTAAAGCAAACAAGACATTGAACGAACAACTGGTTGCAGCGTATTACACCAGCCAAACAATCGATGTCAGTCCTGAAATGCAGCTAATCATCTACCGACACTGGGGACCTCCCCACATTGACTTGCCGACAAACGTTTAGCGCGTAACAGAAAACGAAAACACGGACAAGAAATAAAAGGAAAATCGAACATATTATATTTTTAAATATTATCATTTATCTTTTTATTGTTTATTATGTATTCCACTTTGCGTTCACCACTTTTTTTCGAAACGAAGATAACTATCAACCATACAGCTATTTACCGAAAGAAAAAAGCGTTCCACAAAGCGTTCCACAAAAATGACCGTTTTTTTCACCCCAAACAGAGCCTCCGGATCCCCCCAACGAAGGCTTTGTTTATCTCCACCAGAAGCTCTGCCGGACACAAACAGAGCGTCCGTTTCATCCCCCACTCCTCACGTTGCTTCCTGAAAGAAAAAA
>ENA-OQIG01000135-OQIG01000135.1-human-gut-metagenome-genome-assembly--contig:-NODE-135-length-41496-cov-4.298025_pt1 | contig 41496 bp, 51 predicted proteins | sample MGYA00242576_ERZ504741 | MGnify/ENA primary metagenome ERZ504741 (study PRJEB26092, sample SAMD00036436) | human gut metagenome | host: Homo sapiens | study: EMG produced TPA metagenomics assembly of... | reverse complement strand
TGCGTGGTATGAAAAGGTGGTGGTTAGATGGTAGAATTGATTCCAGGTCGAATCGCAATCAAGGATTAGAACTTACGAACAAGGTTTGGTTGATGTTATCAGTAAGCAAGAAGATTTAATTCAGGCAAAGGTGGGAACGCACTATCTTCAATATTCGCTAGAAGATGAACAAGTAAGATGTGACTGTGACTTTTTTGCCAAGAAAAAATATTGTGAGCATTTAGCAGCCGTAGAATACTATCTTAAGAATAATACGGAAGGAAAAGAGTTATCAGATGAATTGAGCTCACACCAAGAAACACAGCAAGAAACTAAGAAAAATATCTCTTTTGGTAGTGTTTTTTTGGATGGCTTGGTGATTAACGATGATGATACCACAAAATATCGCTTGGCAGCTCATGGTAATCAAAGCCCATATTCATCAGATTATTGGTGGACGTTGAAAATTAATCGATTGCCAGATGACCGCGCATATGTTGTCCGAGATATTAAAGCCTTTTTGAATGCTGTTAAAAATGAGGGATATTACCAGATTGGGAAAAATTATTTTGAACCTTTGTCATTGATTCAATTTGATGAAGCCAGTCAGGAATTGATTCAATTTTTATGGCGAGTGATTCCAGATGGTGATCATCTTGATGTTGACTACATCTTACCAAATCATGGTCGAAATCTTTCATTGACAAGTGGAACTTTTGAAGAAGGTATCAACCTCTTTAATGACCTTTATGATTTTTCATTTGAACACAATCATCAAACTTATGGACAGCTGATTTTTAGACCACTAAGTGGTTTAGAAGACCTAATTCAATTTAAAGTGGTGGTTCATCGTCAATCAATTGAATTAATCATTAGTGAAAAAGAATATCAACCGCTCTTTAATAATGCCTTTTTGTTCACAAATGGGTTTATTTATAGTTTGAATTTGAAGCAACAAAAGATTTTAACGGCCATTCGCAGTTTGCCAATTGAAGCTGATTTGGCGAAACATTTGTTCTTTGATTTAGATGATCAAGCCAAATTAGCAGCCAGTCTTTTAGATTTTAAAGAGCTTGGTAAGGTGGAAGCGCCGAAAAGTTTTGATATTCGTGATTTCAAAGTAACTTTTTATTTAGAACTCAATGAAAACCGAGAAGTTGCTTTGCACGTCTCTTTTGATTATGGCAATGTCACTGTTCATAGCAAACGTGAGCTTGAGGAATTACCGTTTGCCAGTCATTTTAAACATGAAGAAAAAGTCTTTAGAACCTTGGAAGCTAATGGTTTCTCAGCTTCATTCTTGTCTTACCATGCGCCGTTAGCGGATAAGGATTTGTATGATTTCTTCACACGAACTTTGGGACAATTAGCGCGACTAGGTCAGGTCACTTTGTCTGATGAGTTGGAGGAAATGCGACAATTTGAAGAGCCACAGGTTTCTGTTCATACTAAAGGTGGTTTGCTAGATATCTCATTTGATTTTTCTACAGTTTTTGAAAATGATATTGATGATGCCTTAGAAGCGCTCTTTAAAAATCAACCTTATTTTGTCAATGGGTCTGGTAAGTTAGTTGTCTTTGATGAAGAAACCCAACGTGTTAGTAGCACTCTTCAAAACTTACGTGCCAAACAACTGGATAATGGGCATTTGCAACTGGATGCTATTTCAGCTTTCCAAATTTCAGATTTGTTCCAAGGAAATGACCGCATTTCTTTCTCAAAAGAATTTGAACAATTGGCACATGATTTAACACATCCAGAAGAATTTGAAGTCACTTTACCACCTCTACAAACACAATTGCGTGATTACCAAATGACTGGTGTTCGTTGGATGTCCATGCTTGACTACTACGGCTTTGGTGGTATTCTAGCTGATGATATGGGACTGGGTAAAACCCTTCAAACCATTGCTTTTCTAGTTTCGCACTTAAAAGAAAAAACGCGTATTTTAATCTTATCACCGTCAAGTTTGATTTATAACTGGAAAGATGAATTCACTCGCTTTGCGCCTGAGATTGACGTGGCTGTTTCTTATGGTTTAAAAGCTGTGCGTGATGAAATTATCGCTGAAAATCATCAGGTGGTGATTACAAGCTACTCTTCTTTCCGCCAAGATTTTGCAGAATACAATCAATTGAATTTTGATTATTTGATTTTGGATGAAGCACAGGTGATGAAAAACATCCAAACGAAGATTGCGCATTACTTGCGTCAATTTGAAGTAAGAATTGCTTCGCCCTTTCAGGAACACCAATCGAAAATAAACTCCTTGAAATTTGGTCAATTTTCCAAATCGTATTGCCAGGTTTATTACCAGATAAAAAACACTTTTTAAAAATGGATGCCAAACAAGTCGCACGATTTATCAAGCCGTTTATTATGCGTCGTCGCAAAGAAGAAGTTCTGCCAGAGTTGCCAGATTTGATTGAAATCAATTATCCAAATGAGCTTGATCATAAGCAAAAAGCCATTTATCTTGCACAGCTCCGTCAAATGCAAGAAACCATTGCTGGAGCTTCAGATGCGGATATTAATCGTCGTAAAATCGAGATTTTATCAGGCATCACACGCCTGCGTCAAATCTGTGATACCCCAGCGCTCTTTATGGATTATCAGGGAGAAAGTGGAAAACTTAATAGTCTTCGTGATTTATTAACGCAAATCAAAGAAAATGGTCACCGAGCACTTATCTTCTCACAATTTCGTGGCATGCTGGATATTGCTGAACAAGAGATTGAAGAACTGGGCTTAACTTCATATAAGATTACTGGTTCGACACCAGCCAATGTTCGTCAAGAAATGACTCGTGCCTTTAACAATGGTTCAAAAGAGACCTTCTTGATTTCCTTGAAAGCAGGAGGAGTAGGTTTGAACCTGACAGGGGCTGATACCGTTATTCTGATTGACCTTTGGTGGAACCCAGCGGTGGAAATGCAAGCCATCAGCCGTGCTCACCGTATTGGTCAAAAAGAAAATGTTGAAGTCTATCGTTTGATTACGCGTGGGACTATTGAAGAAAAAATCCTTGAGATGCAAGAAAGTAAGAAAAATCTTGTCACGACAGTTCTTGATGGTAATGAAACAAGAGCAAGCATGACCATCGAAGAAATCAAGGAAATTCTTGGATTAGAGCATTAAGATTTAAGTCAGTCTAACCTTTAAGGAAGACTGACTTCTTTTTATGAAAACTTTGAAAATTGAATGAATTAAGTTTATAATAAAAATGCTACAAAGTTGGAGCTACGTTTAAAAAAGTTAGGGCTTAGGCCTGGTTTTTAAGCGTTAGCATTTAGTTACTAGGACGAGGGGTTGTCAAGGATAAGTTCCCCATATTTCTTAGTGAGTGATGATAATTAATAAACATAATACGTTAAGAGAGGATGTGACGCTGTGATTAGAAATCAAAGACGCTTTCCGCTTGTTGCAGACGGGGAGCCAGTAAGCAATCCACCCAAAGTAATGGCTTTATATGAAAATGAAGACTTGATTACCAATATTCACGGAGCTTATCAAGATAAAAGCTATGATGATGTTACTAGAGACTATAATTTTGTTGGCAAAGATGAACAAGATGCCAGCCGCATAGAATCGGTGACTCAAGGTAAATCTTATGCTGAGTTAGCGCGTGAAGAAGCAAGACGTGATATTCGAAGAAAACGTCAAGATTACCTTTCAAAAGAAGTAAAAGCGCCGTCTAAGGCAGCTTTACAGCAGCAGCTTAAGGCAACATTGCCTAAGAAAACAGCAAAGCCTACAAGCAGTTTGAGTCATTTAGCTGAAAAATTGCATCAAGATGATTATATCTTGGCAGAGATTCCCGTAACCTATAAAAAGCCAGATAATTCATCAACAATTAAACCTAAGAAAAATAATTATGACTTCTTAAAAGAAAGTCAAATTTATAATAAGGAAGTCTTGCAAAGTCAAAGAGAACACAAAGTGGCTCAAGAATTGAATTTAACACGCTTTGACGATGCAAAATAAACTGCACTGCAGTTGTATATAGAGGAGAAAACATGTCTAAAACCTATCATTTTATCGGAATTAAAGGATCTGGTATGAGTGCTCTTGCTTTGATGTTACACCAAATGGGACACAAAGTTCAAGGAAGTGACGTTAGTAAATACTATTTCACACAACGTAGTTTAGAACAAGCAGGAATTGAAATTCTTCCATTTTCTGAAGACAATATCACATCAGATGTTGAATTAATTGCCGGTAATGCTTTCCGTGAAGATAACAATGTCGAAATTGCCTATGCTGTCAAAAATGGTTTCCAATTTAAACGTTACCATGAATTCCTTGGTGATTTCATGCGCCAATTCACAAGTTTTGGTGTAGCAGGTGCGCACGGAAAAACTTCAACAACAGGTTTGATGGCACATGTTCTTAAAAACATTACAGACACATCATACTTAATTGGTGATGGTACTGGACGTGGTTCAGCTAACAGCAATTACTTTGTCTTTGAATCTGACGAATACCAACGTCACTTCATGCCTTACCACCCAGAATACTCAATCATCACAAACATCGACTTTGACCACCCTGATTATTTCAAGAGCATTGATGATGTTTTCGATGCTTTCAATGATTACGCAAAACAAGTTCAAAAAGCTTTGTTCTTGTTTGGTGATGATCCATATCTTCGTAAAATCACATCTGATGCAGATATTTACTACTATGGATTTAAAGATAGCGATGATTTCATGGCTTATGATGTTGTTCGTACAACAAACGGATCTGCTTTCAAAGTAAAACATGGTGAAGAAGAATTTGGTTCATTCCACCTTCCAGCATTTGGTCGTCACAATATCTTGAATGCGACAGCTGTTATTGCTAACCTTTACGTAGCAGGTATTGATATGGAATTGGTAGCAGAACACATGAAGACATTTGCTGGTGTTAAACGTCGTTTCACTGAAAAAGTAATTAACAACACAACAATCATTGATGACTTTGCTCACCATCCAACTGAAATCGTTGCGACGCTTGATGCTGCACGTCAAAAATACCCAAGCAAAGAAATCGTAGCTGTTTTCCAACCACACACATTCACACGTACAATTGCACTTTTGGATGAATTCGCTAATGCTTTGAATCAAGCTGATTCAGTTTACTTAGCACCAATCTATGGTTCAGCACGTGAAGTTGACCATGGTGATGTTAAAGTTGAAGACTTGGCTATTAAAATTAATAAATCAGCTAAAGTTATCAGCCTTGATAATGTCTCACCATTACTTGACCATGATAATGCTGTTTACGTCTTCATGGGTGCTGGTGATATCCAAATGTATGAACGTTCATTTGAAGAATTGTTGGCAAGCTTGGCTAACAACACACAATAATAACCAATTATCTTGAAAAGGAGCGAAAGCTCTTTTTCTTTTGTGGAGGATTTTATGATTATCAGAAATGTACGCCTTGAGGATTTAGAGGCTATCGTAGCTATTGAACATGAGAATTTTTCTGACCAAATAGCAGCAAGTCGAGAAGATATGAAACAACGTATTTTGACCATTCCAGATACGTTCTTAGTAGCTGAGCTTGCTGGGAAGATTTGTGGTTACATTGAAGGACCTGTGATTGGACAACGTTACTTAACAGATGATTTATTCCATCACGTTGTTAAAAATCCTGACCACGGAGGTTTTATTGCTATTACGAGTCTTTCGATTGCCCCTGATTTTCAGAATCAAGGTATCGGGATGGCTTTGCTGGCTACGATGAAAGATTTAACTGTTGCTAGAAAGTGCATAGGTCTCACCTTGACCTGTCATGAGAAGCTTATCCCTTACTATGAGAGAAATGGTTTTATCGATGAGGGAGAGGCAGACTCGGCACATGGCGGAACCACTTGGTTTAATATGGTTTGGGAGTCCCCAGCAGTAGCGTAAGAAGCGACAAAGTGATTGTTAAGAATAGATAACAAAGACTGCTGCGAGTTGATTTTCACTATATTTTAGGATATAATGGCGATTGATTAAGAGTAGGAGGATAAGCTTTGACCGAATTTAACGACGATAAGCCAAAAACTCAAAAAGAAAAAAGTTTTAAGGAGCAAATTTTAGCTGAACTTGAAGAAGCTAATTGCTTACGCAAGCAACATGATTTAGAACCTCGCCAAAAGGAAAAAGAAGCAGAAGAATTTGCGCATCGAACGGCTGAACTAATGGCTGAATACGAAGCAGAAGATCGAAGAGAGCGTCAAGAGGCTAAGATTCGAGAAGAAAAACGTCACCTTGAAGAGAAAGCGAAAACTGCTTTAGCTGAGAATCAGATTGAAACCAAAATAGATAATCAAAAAATTAAAGACATACTGAGAAATATCGATCAGACCTTCAACCTGATGGAGCAGAGTCAGCTAAGGCTGATGATGAGCACGAAAGTTACTTAGTGAGAGCAACAGATGGTGTGGGTTATGATGGTAATCCAGATATTTCTGATACCCCTTCAGGTGAGTCTGAATCAAAAGATAATCTTCAATTTGAGCAAGAATCTGAGCAATCAGATGAAACAGAGACAGACTTGGAGAATAGAGTGGGAACAAAACGCAGAAGAAAACGTCAAAAGACAAATAGTTTAGCAGGAAAAATTGCTTTATTTTTAATTTCAACAATTATCATTACCTTAATCGCAACAGGTTTCTTTGTGTACCGCTATGTTGATAGTTCTATTAAGCCACTTGATAGTTCATCAAAGAAATATATTACGGTTGATATTCCAGAAGGATCTGGGAACAAATACATCGGACAAATCCTTGAGAAATCTGGTGTGATTAAGAGTGCAACTGTCTTTAATTACTACACAAAATTTAAAAATTACAGCAATTTCCAAAGTGGATACTATAATTTGCAACCAAGCATGGATTTGGATGAAATTTGTAAACAACTTAAAGAAGGTGGAACTCCTCAACCAGAAAAACCGTCGCTTGGTAAAATCTTGGTAACTGAAGGTTACACAATCAAGCAAATTTCTGAAGCTGTGACTAAAAATGCAGCTAAGAAACATGCTTCAACGCCATATACGGCTGATGATTTCTTGAAAGTTGTTCAAGATGATGCCTTTATTTCAAAAATGACAGCTAAGTATCCAAAACTTTTAGGCAGTCTTCCTGAGGCTGATAAAGTAACTTATCGACTAGAAGGTTACCTTTTCCCAGCAACATACAGCTACTATGAAAAGACAAGTATGGAAGATATTGTTGAGAACATGATTTCAACAATGGATTCTTATATGTCTCAGTACTACGATACTATTGCTGCAAGTGGAAAATCAGTTAACGATGTTTTAACCCTTGCATCATTAGTTGAAAAAGAAGGTTCAACTGATGATGATCGCAGAAATATTGCTAGCGTCTTTTATAATCGCATAAATAATGACATGCCACTCCAAAGTAATATTGCTATCTTGTATGCAATGGGTAAACTTGGTGAAGAGACTAGTCTAGCGGCTGATGCAAGTATTGACACATCAATTGATTCACCGTATAATGTTTATACCAACACTGGTTGATGCCTGGTCCGGTAGACGCTCCTAGTCTATCGGCTATCGAGGCAACCGTTAACCCTGCTTCAACGAATTACTATTACTTCGTTGCAGATGTTAAGACAGGTAAGGTCTACTACTCAGAAAACTTTGATGACCACAAAGCTAATGTTGAAAAATATGTTAATAGTCAAATAAATGAATAATTGATGACAAACATGGTGTGACTAACATCATGTTTGTATTTGTAGATTATCCAAAAAAATAAATTTTTAGAAAAGAGATAGAAAATGGCAGAAAAAACTTATCCAATGACCCTTGCTGAAAAAGAACAACTTGAACAAGAATTAGAAGAACTAAAATTAGTTCGTCGTCCAGAAGTTGTTGAACGTATTAAAATCGCTCGTTCATACGGTGACCTTTCAGAAAACTCTGAGTACGATGCAGCCAAAGACGAACAAGCATTTGTTGAAGGCCAAATCCAAATCATTGAAACTAAAATCCGTTATGCTGAAATCATTGATAGCGACGCTGTAGCAAAAGATGAAGTTGCTATCGGTAAAACAGTCACTGTTCAAGAAGTTGGAACAACTGATAAAGATGTTTATCATATCGTTGGTGCTGCTGGTGCTGATATCTTCTCAGGTCGTATCTCTAACGAAAGCCCAATCGCTCAAGCTTTGATTGGTAAAAAAACAGGCGACATCGTGACAATCGAATCACCTGCTGGAAACTACGATGTTGAAATCATCAGCGTTGAAAAAACTGCTTAATCATAAAAAAGGCTGTTAAGCCTTTTTTATTTATCCTGTTATAAAAGGTAAACTAAAACACCAGGAAGGTTATCTGGCTCTATAATTTTTGTAGTGGGTAAAATCCTGCTAAGAAGTTATGGAGCTTTTGAGTATACAAAAAGTCCCATATGACTTAAAATTTAAAGCGACGAAACAATAAATAGAAAGAGTCATATGAGGCAACTCTATCATACTATAGAATTAATCGGAATTAAAGACAAAATATCACTTTAACTAAAGTTTGGAAAGTTCTAAAATGAAGTTAGCCACCTAAGGGTATCAGAAATACATCACTAAAGCCATTAAGCTTCCTTATTCTAATGCCAAACTTGAAGCAACCAACAAGCTCATCAGAGATATTAAACGAAACGCTTTTGGTTACAGAAACTGTGACAACTTTAAAAAACGCATTTACCTCGCTTTGAACAGCAAAAAAGCGAGAACAACAATTGTTCTCGCCAGAGCTTAACTTTGCCACCCACTACAGTTGACAAAGAGCCGGTTATCTTCCTGATGTTTTAATTTATGAATTATTTACGGTGACGTTGTTTACCAGCGTTACGGTTACTTTTCTTAGGTTTGTTAAGTTGAGTAGTTGCAGCGGCAGGTGTAACGTCTTTACGTTTAGTTGATTTGTATGTTTTTGGAGGATTCTTTTCAAATTCTTCAGCGATTTGTTTACGAAGTTTTGGTTTAATGATAAACATTGTAATCAATTGTTGAATGATTGAGAAGAAACCACCGACCAACCAGTAAAGGAGAACACTTGCTGGCATGCTCATACCGAAGAAGACCATCATGAGCGGCATCACGTACATTGTTCCTTTCATGGCAGCACGTTGTTCTTCAGCGACCGCTTGCATTGATAACCATGATTGGAAGAAGTAGAGGATAGCGATAACAGCTGTTAGTGGCATGCTACGGCTTCCAAGGTCAATACCCAGGAAAGTACTTTCAGAAACACCTTGTGTGTATTGAGCGGCAAAGTACATAGCTGAGAAGAATGGCATTTGGACAAGAAGTGGAAGACATCCCATACCGCCAAGCATGTTAATGCCATTTTCTTTTTGCGCAGCCATTAATTCTGTTTGGGCAGCTAATTTTTCTTCTTGAGTAGTTGCATTGCGCATTCGTTCGTTGATTGGTGCAAAGATTGGTTTTAAGTAAGCCATCTTTTCTGATTGGTAACTTGCTTTCCATGATTGGTAAAGTCCAAGCGGAAGAATGATACAACGAACAATGATTGTTACTAAGATAATAGCTAAGCCAAATCCAAGGTCCATGTTATTGGCAAAATGTTGGATAAGTTTTGCCATTGGTTCACCAAGCACATGCCAAATAGTCCCTGTTGGGTTACCATGTGAATCTTGGCTGACACAACCACTTAGTAAGAACAATAACGATAAGCTTAGTCCTGAAAAGAGGACGCGATTTAGTTTCTTTTTCAATTGATTGTTTCCTTTTATTATAATACCCTATTATTTTACTGTTTTTTCTGTATTTTCTCAATACGTCTGTAGTCTTATTTATAGAATTAGTTGGCAATTTGAAAATCAGTATAGTCTTTAAAATTAGCCATTTTGACATCGACGTAGGTTACTTTTGCCCATTTAGATGGTCCTTTGCGAATTTCTTGAATAAATTTTGCCATTTTAGCGGAATCATCGGATTGGGCGAGGATTTCAACGGTGCCATCATCATTATTCCAAACGCGACCGTAAATATCACCTAGACTTTGAGCAAGGGCGAAAGTCGAATAACGAAAACCCACTCCTTGAACTCGGCCTGAGACAATTAGACGAACTTTTTTCATCTCACTTTCCTCCTTATAAATACTTGTTAATTTTATCTAGTTTTATTATAACATAAGCAGTTTATGACTGCTTATGTTATAATAGGCATAAAGTTAAAAAAGAATAGTTAAGTAAGATTACTGATTAATGATTACTGGAATTGGTAGTTGTTAACTAAAAAATTAGTGAGGAATATATGTCCGAAAAACGTCCAAGACTTGAAGATGTAGCTGCTTTGGCGGGTGTTTCCAAAACAACTGTTTCCAGAGTTTTAAATAATAGGGGATACTTAAGTAAAGAAACAATTCAAAAAGTTAATGACGCAATGAAAGAAATAGCTATCAGCCAAATATTATTGCACGACAATTCTATACACAAAAGACTAACTTAGTCGGACTTATCTTCCCTACTATTAATAATCCATTCTTTGCGCAACTAGAAGCTGAAATGGAACTTCTTTTGTACAAAAAGGATATAAAGTTTTAATTGGTAATTCACAAAATGATCCAGATAAAGAAGAAGATTATTTGAATCAATTACTGAGTCATCAGGTTGATGGTTTAATTGTTGGGGCGCATAACCAGGGGTTAAGTGAGTATCAAAACAGAAACTTACCAATTGTTTCTATTGATAGAATTATGAATGAGGATATTCCTGTTATTTCTTCGGATAATTACCAAGGTGGGAGGATAGCTACAGAAAAACTAATTTCTGCTGACTGTCAGTATATTGTACATACTAATGGTCCTATAGAATTACAGACACCAGCTCAGAAGCGTCGTATTGGTTATGAAGATACCATGATAGAACATGGATTGACACCGATAACTTATCATCTTGACTTTAATATTAGTCAGGAAGAAAAAAGGGAGCGTCTACGTCACATTTTTGTAGAACATCCGGAAGTTGATGGTATTTTTGCATCTAATGATACTGATGCAGCTATTTTGTTATCTTTAGCACAAGAATTTGACCGTAATGTTCCAAATGATTTAAAAATTATTGGATATGATGGCGCAGATATGGCACGCTTATTACTCCCTCATCTTTCGACTATTCAGCAGCCTATCAATGAGATGGCTGAACTAGCAGTAACCATTTTAGATAATCGGATTAATGGTAAAGGTGACGAAGCCACTTCATATACATTACCGGTGAAACTGATTGAAGGTAAAACTTGTTAAATATAAGCAGAAGTAATTAATATTTTTTACAACAGACTCTACATTCTATTTATATGAGAATGTAGAGTTTTTTGCTTGTTTTTACAAGTATATAAAATGTCACATTATTCCTAAAATAATAAGTTAGTATTTGGGTTAAGTCAATGGTGCTACTGGCTAATATTTTTTGCAAATATATACATCAACCGGTTGACATATAAAAATGTAAGCGTTATAATATAAATAACTTCTAGAGGAAAACGATTACATTATATGTTAACCGGTTGATATAAAAAGAGGATAATTATGAATGAAATGACTGTTACTAACCAACGTTATCGCCTGAACTATCATTTAATGGCCAAATCAGGATGGATTAATGATCCTAATGGTTTATCATATTTTAAGGGGTATTACCATATCTTTTATCAATATTATCCATATGACTCTGAGTGGGGGCCAATGCATTGGGGACATGCTAGAAGTAAAGATTTGGTTCATTGGGAAACACTACCAGTTGCTTTAACACCAGGAGAAAGCGAAGATGGCTGCTTTTCAGGTAGTGCGATTGAGTATGATGGAAAATTATGGTTGATTTATACTGGTCACCATTATACTGATCCAACAGATCAAGAACAATTTTATGAAGATCAGAATCTTGCCTACAGTACTGATGGTATCCATTTTAAAAAATATGAAGGTAACCCTGTTTTGAGAACACCTGTCGGTAACACCAAACATTTTAGAGATCCAAAAGTTTGGCAAGATAGTGATAATTTCTATATGGTTTTGGGAAGTCAAGAGGAGAATGGATTAGGTAGAGCGTTGCTATATCGTTCTAAAAATTTAATTGATTGGGAATTTATTTCAGTATTATCACAAGCTATCGATTGTGATAGAGAAGGTTTTATGTGGGAATGTCCAGATTTCTTCAGATTAAATGGAGAAGATGTTTTACTAATGTCTCCACAAGGAGTTCAAGAAGATGGCGATAAATACCGTAACCTGAATCAGACAGGCTATTTACTTGGACAATTAGATGACAACAATGGTGTCTTCCATCGTGGGAAGTTTTTCGAGATTGATAATGGTCATGATTTCTATGCAACTCAAACTTTACTGACATCAGATGGACGTCGTGTTATGATAGCTTGGATGAATGCCTGGGATTCTCCGATGTATGAAAAAGAAGATGGTTGGGCAGGAGCTTTAACATTACCAAGAGAATTGGTTATTCGTGATGGTCGACTTTGTCAGTTGCCGATTAAAGAATTAAAAACTTTGCGCGAAAAGATATTATTTGATGGAAAACTTGAAAAAGATGTACCTTATACTTTAGAAGATAGCAGTGAAATTATTATTGATGCTCAACATATTAATTCTGGTCAATTCTTAAGTCTTTTTGATGGTAGTAATAGTTTAAAAATATCCATTGATCGTGATGGTGATCGAATTATTTTAAATCGAACAACTACTGATGGTGAACGTGTCGCTCATATGTCATTATCTGATAGCTTGTCTTTACATATCTATGTAGATAGTAGCTCTGTTGAAATTTTCGTGAATCAAGGAAGTGTCACTTTTACAGAAAGGATGTATTGGCAGGATAAAATTAACCTAAGGCTGTTAGCAGACTGTGATAATCAATCACGTATCTATCAATTGGAAAGAAATGCAAATAGTTACTAAGATTTAAGAGGTAAATTATGAGTAATTTTAAAAAGTATACTGCTAATCCGTTTTATATGAGCAATTCCTTGATGATTCTTTTATTCTTTACAGGTTGGGGAATTTGGTGGTCATTTTTTCAAATTTGGTTAACAACTAAGCAAGGTTTTTCAGGAACACAAGTTGGAACAATCTATTCTTTCAATTCAGCTATAACATTGATTTTAATGCTTGTGTATGGTTCACTACAGGATAAGCTTGGAATTAAAAAAAATCTATTAATTTTTTGTGTTTCTTGTGAAGTATTTTTAGGTCCTTTCTTTACTTGGGTTTATGTTCCTCTATTAAAAAGTAATTTTATTGTCGGTGCTTTAATTGGTTCTATTTACCTTTCAGTAGCTTTTCTTGCTGCTTCACCAACTTTTGAAGCTTTAGCAGAACGAATGAGTCGTCGTTTTGGTTTTGAATATGGTCAAGCACGCGCATGGGGATCTTTTGGCTATGCTGTTGCGGCTTTAATCGCAGGCTTCATGTTTACACTAAATGCCTATTTGATTTTTTGGATTGGTTCAGTATTTTCAATTGTATTATTACTTGTTTTGCTTTTTATTAAACCAGAAAATGACACAGTTATCGTTACAAAATATGAAAGTAAATCTAATAACCAAGATGTCAATAATTCACCATCGCTACTAGAAATTTTGAGTGTGTTCAAGATGCCTGATCTTTGGAAAATTGTTATTTTCATCAGCATGAGTTGGACTTTCTATACTGTTTTTGATCAACAAATGTTTCCTGAATTTTTCACTACATTCTTTGGAACAGAAACAGCAGGTCAACAAGCTTATGGTGTTCTTAATTCTTTAGAAGTATTCTTAGAATCAATTATGATGGGAATTATTCCAATTATGATGAGAAAGACAGGGGTTCGTAAAAGTCTATTGATTGGATTAGTTATTATGGTTCTACGTATTGGTGGCTGTGGTTTGGTAACTAATCCTCTTGGTGTATCAATCATTAAGCTTTTACATGCTCCAGAAACTGCAATTTTTATTCTTGCAATGTTCCGTTATTTTACCCTACACTTTGATACGCGTATTTCGACGACACTTTATATGGTAGGATTTCAAATTGCTGCACAAGTTGGACAGATTATTTTTTCAACGCCATTTGGATTATTACATGATAAAATTGGCTATCAACCAACTTTCTTAATTGTGGCAGGTATTGTATTCATTTCTGCGATATATGCTTTCTTTGTTTTAAAAAAGGACGATCAAGATGTTTATGGACAACCTTTGGAAATAAATTAAACACTACACTAAATCTCCTATTTAGGAGATTTTTTGTTATAATGTAAACATGCAAGTAGTTATAACCTCTAAATCAAATAATCTCATTAAAAAGACTAAAAAATTATTGAAAAAAAAATACCGCGAACATTCTTACTTGATTGAAGGATGGCACTTGTTTGAGGAAGCGCAAAAAGCTGGCGCTGACTTCTTAAATATTTTTGTCCTTGAAGAGTTTTCAGACCGTGTTGAAGGCTTAGCGCATGTGACTTATGTGACGCCTGAGGTATTAAAAGAATTAACAGACTCTAAGACACCACAAGGTATTATCGCGGAAGTGGTGATGCCAAACTTGCCACTAGCTGATTTGAAAGCTGGTCGCTACTTGGTATTAGAAGATGTTCAAGACCCAGGAAATGTGGGAACGATGATTCGTACAGCAGATGCTGCTGGTTTGGACGGTGTTTTGATTTCAGAAAAATCAGCTGATATTTACAATCAAAAACGCTACGTTCCATGCAGGGGAGCCATTTTCATTTACCGATTTGGCGTACTAATGTGTATGAGGCTTGTCAGAAGTTACAAAATCTTGATGTGCCGCTGATTGCCACAACACTTTCCAAAGAGTCTGTGTCTTACAAGACCATTGAGTACAATGGAAATTTTGTGCTTGTCATGGGAAATGAAGGAAATGGCATTTCAGAGCAAATGACAAAACAAGCTGATATCTTGGCGCACATCATTATGCCTGGGCAAGCAGAAAGTTTAAATGTTGCTGTGTCAACAGGAATTCTCCTTTTTCAGTTGATTTAATTTGAAAATTGCGGTGCAGGAAAAGTAATTTTTGAGAACGTATTTTCAGTTTAATTTAAGGTCATATGCTATAATTAGAGCGAAAGAAGGTGATTCTGCATGGAAGCATATAAAAAAGATAAAGAGTTTATGGAGCTTGTTGGTCATCTTATCCAACACCCTCGTTTTCAAAAATTAGGTAATATTCCACAGCATCACTATTCGACACGTATGGAACATTCTATTAATGTGGCTTATACGAGCTACAAGATTGCCAAAAAAATTGGTTGGGATGAAAAATCCACGGCGCGAGGAGGACTTTTACACGATTTCTTTTATTACGATTGGCGAGAAACCAAGTTTAATAAGGGTCATGCGTGGGTACATCCAAGAATTGCCGTTCGAAACGCTAGAAAATTAACGACTTTAAATAAGCGTGAAGAAGATATCATTTTAAAACACATGTGGGGGGCAACGATTGCTCCGCCGCGTTATAAAGAAGGTTACATTGTGACGATGGTTGATAAGTATTGGGCTGTCAAAGAAGCCATTACACCATTTCGCAATCGTTTTGGTAAGAAAAGGCGCTACAGCCGTAAGATTTTACCAAGTAACCATCGTTAATGGATAGAATTTATCAGGAAGGGAGATTCTTTTGAATCAGAACGATATTATTTACACACAGACCGATAGTGGTTTGAATCGCTTTTTTGCTAAAATTTATGGATTAGTTGGTATGGGAATCGGCTTGTCAGCCTTTGTCTCATTCTTGATGCTTTATGTCTTTACTGACAATATGGTTAATATCATGACTAATCACCCATTTATTTATTATGGTGCAGTTTTCTTAGAGTTGGCTTTGGTTTTCTTAGCTAGCGGTGCTGCTCGTAAAAATACACCATCTGCTTTGCCTTTGTTTTTATTTTATTCAGCTCTGAATGGCTTTACGTTAAGTTTCATCATTGTTGCTTACACACAAACAACAGTTTTACAAGCCTTTGTCTCATCTGCCTTAGTCTTTGGTGTGATGTCAGTCCTTGGTTTTGTCATTAAAAAAGATTTGTCTGGCTTTGCAAAAGCAGCTTGGCAGCTTTGATTGGTATCATCATTGCAAGCTTTGTCAATATTTTTGTTGGCTCAGGGATGATGAGCTTTGTTATCAGTATTATTTCAGTATTGATTTTCTCAGGGCTTATCGCTTATGACAATCAAATGATTAAGCGTGTTTATGAAGCGACAGGTGGTCAAGTTGGTGATGGCTGGGCTATTTCAATGGCACTTAGTCTTTACCTTGACTTTATCAACTTATTCTTGAATTTGCTTCGCTTGTTCGGAAGAGATGATCAATGAATTAACTAGTGCAACTTTGTTTGCACTAGTTTTTTGTTTTTCAGGCCAAGGTCATTGGTCATTTCTTGTCTTTATGTTATAATAGTCCTAATATTTTGAAAATTAGAGGAATTAATTATGAAAACACCATTTATTTCAGCCAAAGAGCTTCAAAACATTACGAATGAATTTCCAACGCCATTTCACCTTTACGATGAAAAAGGGATTCGTGAAAAGGCTCGCGCTTTGAACAAAGCCTTTGCTTGGAATAAAGGGTTTAAGGAATATTTTGCCGTAAAAGCAACTCCAACACCAGCTATCTTGAAAATTTTACAAGAGGAAAATTGCGGGGTGGATTGTGCGACAGAAGTAGAACTTTTGATGAGCCACAAGCTTGGTTTTACTGATATTATGTTCTCATCAAATGATACGCCAGCGCGTGAATTCAAGTACGCTAGAAAAATTGGGGCAACCATTAACCTTGATGCGTATGAACATATTGCCTTTTTAAAAGAAGTGGCAGGATTACCAGATACTGTGTCACTTCGATACAATCCGGGTGGTGTTTTCTCGCTTGGAACTGATATTATGGATAATCCTGAAGAATCAAAATTTGGGATGACTAAAGACCAGTTGATTCAAGGCTTCAAAGATTTGAAAGCAGAAGGGGTCAAAAACTTCGGTATCCATTCATTCCTTGCTTCAAACACAGTGACTAATGATTACTACCCAGAATTAGCCCGTCAGTTATTTGAATTAGCTGTTGAAGTGAAAGAAAAAACTGGCGTTGTGATTAACTTTATCAATTTATCTGGTGGGGTCGGAGTCAATTATCGTCCAGAACAAAAAGCTAATGATATTGCGGCGATTGGTGAAGGGGTCCACCGTGTTTTTGATGAGGTATTGGTTCCTGCTGGACTTGGTGAGGTGAAAATCTTTACTGAACTTGGTCGCTTCATGTTAGCGCCACATGGTTTGCTTGTAACCAAAGTTCGCCACCGCAAACAAACGTATCGCACATACATTGGGGTTGATGCATCAGCGTTAACTTGATGCGTCCAGCCATGTACGATGCTTACCATTACATCACAAACATGACCAATCCAAATGGAAAACTTGAAGTGGTCGACGTGGTTGGCTCTCTTTGTGAAAATAACGATAAATTTGCTAAACAGCGTGAATTGCCTGAGGCGCGTGTTGGTGATACCTTGGTTATCCATGATACAGGAGCACATGGCTTTTCAATGGGGTATCAGTACAATGGTCGCTTACGCTCAGCTGAAATTCTTTACCAAGAAGATGGCAGTGGACGCTTAATCCGCCGTGCCGAAACGCCAGAAGACTATTTTGCAACCATTAAAGGATTTGATTTTGAATAAGTTATAAGAGCAGTTAGCTAAGGACAACAGATGGCCTTTAGTTAGCTGTTTTTTTTATTAAGAAAAAGCTTTCAAGAATTTGTAAACTCTTTCCATTTTTGCTATAATAAATTATGTAAAAAACTTAGGAGAAAATATTCATGACAACATTTCTTTGGATTTTGTTAGTTTTGGTTGCTTTGTTTGGTGGCCTTGTTGGTGGTGTTTTTATCGCTCGTAAACAGTTTGAAAAGGAAATCGGTGAACACCCACGCTTGACGCCTGATGCGATCCGTGAAATGATGAGCCAAATGGGTCAAAAACCTAGTGAAGCAAAAATTCAACAAACGTACCGTAACATTATCAAACAATCAAAAGCAGCTGCAGCAAAAGCTAAAAAATAATCTTTACACTTTGGTTTGAAAAATGCTAAAGGCGGATGACTTATTGTTTGATAGTTTTTGACCTTACATACAAGTCAGTCTTTAACAAATGTTTTCGAGCACAGAGCTCAGAAATGAATGACTCAGTGGCTCACCAACTGGGTTTTTTCTAAGTCTAATTCCCTTATTAGAAAGAAGATTCTATGGATAATGGACCAATTGGTTTTTTAGATTCTGGAGTTGGTGGTTTAACAGTTGTACGTGAATTAATGCGTCAACTACCACATGAAGAAATTGTATATATTGGAGACTCAGCAAGAGCTCCTTACGGTCCTAGACCTGCTGAACAAATTAGAGAATACACTTGGGAATTGGTTAATTTCTTGTTAACTAAAAATGTTAAGATGATTGTCTTTGCTTGTAATACAGCGACAGCAGTTGCTTGGAAAGAAGTTAAAGAAAAACTTGATATTCCTGTTCTTGGTGTTATTTTACCAGGTTCTAGTGCCGCGATTAAATCGACACGTAACGGTAAAATTGGGATTATCGGAACTCCGATGACCATTAATTCAGAAGTTTATCCTGAAAAGATAAAATCATTATCTCCAAAAATGGAAGTTAGCGGTTTAGCTTGTCCCAAGTTTGTTCCAATCGTTGAGTCGAATGAAATGGGGTCAAGTGTTGCTAAAAAAGTTGTTTATGAAAGTTTAGCACCGCTTGTTGGCAAAGTTGACACATTGGTTCTTGGATGTACTCATTACCCACTACTTCGTCCAATCATTCAAAATGTGATGGGACCGAATGTTAAACTCATTGATAGTGGTGCTGAATGTATTCGAGATGTGTCAGTATTATTAAATTACTTTGAAATTAATCATAGTCGCACGGAAAATGCTGTTGATCACCATTTCTACACGACAGCAAGTAGTCAGCGTTTTAAAGAAATTGCGGTGAACTGGCTAGGAACTGACATTGATGTGCAACATGTTGATTTGGAAAAGTTGAGCAAATAGAAATGAGATGGTAATAAATGGCTGATAAAATTTATGAGTATAAAGATAAAGAAAATTGGTTCCTTGGTGAGTGGGGTGGCTTCAATGCCATTTCAGGTCTTGGAAATGTCTGCGGTGACGAGCTTTATGAATTGAGCCAACAAGTTGCAAAACTTGTTGCAAGCAAATGCTGTGGCAAATGTCACGGACACGGTGAAGATGGCTGCCATAAAGATGAATTCAACGGCTACAACGTCACTGTTGTTAAAAAATCATCTGATTTTCAATTGATTCGCTTTGTTGTTGGCATGATTAATGAAGAAACTAATCGTCATTTAGAAGTGCAACAACGTGCGAGTGCAGTTGTGGTTACTGAGGGTGACCAATTGTTATTCGTGCATCTACCTGAAGATGGTGTTGCTGCGTCAGCTTTTTTTGGAAAATCATCTGAAAATGCTTTTGGTGATACCATCTTGATTGCTACACGCAATGAAGGTAAAACCAAAGAATTTCGTAAAATGTTTGATCAACTAGGTATCAAAGTTGAAAACCTAAACAACCACCCAGAATTGCCTGAAGTGGAAGAAACTGGAATGACCTTTGAAGAAAATGCACGCTTGAAAGCAGAAACAATTTCAAAATTAACTGGAAAAATGGTTCTTGCTGATGATTCTGGCTTGAAGTTGATGTTCTTGGTGGTCTTCCTGGTGTATGGTCAGCTCGTTTCTCTGGTCCAGATGCCACAGACGAATCAAATAATGCTAAATTACTTCACGAATTAGCAATGGTATTTGATATGAAAGACCGCTCAGCGCAATTCCACACAACACTTGTGGTTGCTGCACCAGATAAAGAAGTCTGGTTGTTGAAGCTGATTGGCCTGGCTACATTGCTATGGAAGCAAAAGGTGACAATGGCTTTGGTTATGACCCACTATTTTTAGTTGGTGAAACTGGACGTCACGCTGCTGAACTGACAGCAGATGAAAAAAATGAAATCTCACATCGTGGGTTGGCTGTTAAGAAATTAATGGAGGCATTTCCAGTATGGAAAGCAGAACAATAATTGTAATGAGTGATTCTCACGGTGATCGTGAGATTGTTAGCAATATTAAACAACGTTATCAAGGAGAAGTTGATGCCATTTTCCATAATGGTGATTCTGAGCTACCAAGTTCAGATCCTATTTGGGATGGTATCAAAGTGGTTCGTGGTAATTGTGATTATGATACTGGGTATCCTGAAAGATTGACAACTTATCTTGACGATATTGTCATAGCACAGACTCACGGACACCTTTATAACATTAATTTTACATGGGATAGATTGGATTTATTTGCTCAAGAAGAAGATGCAGATATTTGCCTTTATGGGCACTTGCATCGTGCAGCTGCTTGGCGTAATGGTAATACTGTTTTTATCAATCCAGGTAGTGTTCTTCAACCTCGTGGTGACGTTAAAGAAAAGCTTTATGCGAAAGTAATTATCACTAAAGACAAGATTAAGGTTGATTTTTACACACGTGACCACAAACTCTATCCGGCACTTTCAAAGGAATTTGACAGATGATAGCAAAAGAATTTGAAGAATTTCTTCTTAGCCATTTGGATCATTACTTGGTTCCGGCAGAAGATTTGGCGATTTTTATTGATACGCATAATTCAGACCACGCCATGTTGCTTTTAGCTAATAATGGTTATTCACGTGTTCCTGTTATCACCAAAGATAAAGAATACGTTGGAACTATCAGCATTGCTGACATTATGTCTTATCAAGCTAATAATCAATTGACCGATTGGGAATTGGCTCAGACTGATATTGGCAAGATGGTTAATACCAAATTACAAACCATTAGTAATACTTCAAGCTTAACGGATATTATGCATTTGTTAGTGGACTATCCCTTTTTGCCAGTCTTAGATAAAAATAACTACTTCCTAGGCATTATTACACGTAAATCGATTCTAAAGGCTGTTAATAGTCTCTTACACGATTTCACTGATTATTATACGATTACCCCGAAAGATGATTGATTTTATCCAAGAATTTATTGACAGTAAGTCTCTCTCAGAGAATTCTAGAAATGCTTATTTTTATGATTTGCAGCAGTTTGTTGAGGCTGTTGATGGCAAGGTCAGTAAAGAAAAGCTGGCGCTTTATGAGCATTCTTTAGCTTCTTTAAAAACGTCAGCCAAAAAGCGTAAGATTTCAGCAGTCAATCAGTTTTGTATTTTTTATATGATACTGAGCGCTTAGATCGTTTTTATAAATTAAGCAATAAAGAAAAATTGGCCACGAAACCGGTTAGTAAGGAGTTGCTGGATTATTCGGCTTTTTATCAAGAAAGTTCTTATCAAGCTGGTCAGTTAATTGCGCTTTTGATGATTGAACTGGGCTTGTCGTCTAGTGACCTTCAAGGGTTAAAAGTTGCTGATTTGGATAGGACTTTTGCTGTTTTGCGCGTGCAAAAAGTTGGCTTGGTCAGAGTGCTAGAAGTTCCTGCAAAATTGCTTGATTACATGACTGCCAATTTGTCTGAAGAACAGATCTATCTTTTTGATAATCAAGGTAAATCTTATTCAAGACAATGGTTCTTCAATCAATTAAAAGCATTTTTGGCTTCTTTAGGTCTGGAAGACTTATCAGCGCAGGACATGCGCCATCAATATGTTTTACATCAAAAAGCAGCAGGAAAATCTTTATTAGAAGTTAGTCGCAATTTAGGGCTTAAGAGTCCAGTGACTTTAGAGAAATTTTATAACTGATGGATATTAAATTAAAAGATTTTGAAGGGCCTCTGGATTTGCTTTTGCACTTCGTCTCTAAATATCAGATGGATATTTACGATGTTCCAATCGTGGAAGTTATCGAGCAGTATTTGGCTTATATTTCAACCTTACAAGCCATGAAATTAGAAGTGGCAGGTGAATATATGGTTATGGCCAGTCAGCTCATGCTGATTAAAAGCCGTAAGCTACTTCCAAAAATTGTTGAAGCAGAGTCAGAAGAAGATGATCCTGAACAAGAATTGTTGACACAAATCGAAGAATATCGTCGCTTCAAGGCGATTAGTGAGGAAATGTCAGCCCAGCACGATGAACGTGCTAAATTTTACTCAAAACCAAAACAAGAATTAATTTTTGAAGATGCGGTTTTAGCTCATGACAAGACGATTATGGATCTTTTCTTGTCATTTTCACATGTTATGGCTGAAAAGCAAAGAGAATTGAAAAATAGTCATACGGTTGTTGAGCGTGATGATTATCGTATTGAAGACATGATGACGGTTATTTCAGAACGTCTCAGTCAGTCTAAAAAACTTGTTTTGAACAAGATTTTCAAAGAATGTCAATCTATTCCAGAGATGATTACCTTATTTTTGGCGACTTTAGAATTGATTAAAGTCCATGAGGTGGAAGTAGAACAAGAGGAAAACTTTGGAGATATTGTTTTACAAAGTGTTAGTTGAGTGGATGAAAACTGATAACCCTTGGTAAACAAACTTAAGAAAGGAAGTTATATGAACTATTTAGCTCAGATTGAAGCTCTTCTTTTTGTAGCAGGTGAAGAAGGCCTGAGCTTACGTCATTTGGCTAGTATGGTTAATTTAACGCCAACGGCGCTCCAACAACAATTGGAAAAATTAACACAAAAATACGAAGCTGACGAATCATCAAGTCTTTGTTTGATTGAGACAGCAGGTTGTTATAAAATTGTGACCAAAGAAATTTTTGCTGATTTGCTTCGTGATTTTGCAAAAGCTCCAGTCAATCAAAGTTTATCACGTGCCAGTTTGGAAGTTTTATCCATTATTGCTTACAAACAACCGATAACACGTATTGAAGTTGATGATATCCGTGGTGTTAATTCTAGCAGTGCTATCAGTAAATTAATGGCTCTAGGTTTAATTTGCGAAGCTGGTAAAAAAGAAGTAATTGGTCGACCAAATCTTTATGCGACAACGAATTATTTCCTAGATTTTATGGGAATCAATGACCTAAGTGAGCTGATTGACGTGTCAAATATCGAAGTGTTGATGAAGAAATGACCCTTTTTGAAGAGCCAAAATTAGCCCAAGAAGAAACAGAACTCGCTAAAACTGACGAAATGATGTAAAATAGCTAAAAAGCAGTTAAAGGAAAGAATATGAGAATTAATAAATACATTGCCCATGCGGGAATTGCCAGCCGTCGTAAAGCTGAAGATTTGATTAAAAGAGGTTTGGTAACCATCAACGGTAAAGTTGTCACAGAACTAGCTACAACGGTTAAAGCTGGTGATGTTGTTGAAGTTGAAGGGACACCAATCTATAACGAAGAAAAAGTTTATTACCTTCTTAATAAACCTCGTGGTGTGATTTCAAGTGTATCAGATGACAAAGGCCGTAAAACGGTTGTTGACTTGCTACCAAATGTTACAGAACGTATCTACCCTGTTGGACGTTTGGACTGGGATACCACTGGACTTTTGATTTTGACAAATGATGGTGATTTCACAGATGAAATGATTCACCCACGTAATGAAATTGACAAAGTCTACTTAGCTCGTGTTAAAGGACTTGCGACAAAAGAAAATCTTCGTCCATTGACACGTGGTGTTGTTATCGATGGCAAAAAGACAAAACCAGCTCGCTACAATATCATTAAGGTAGATCCTGAGAAAAATCGTTCAGTGGTTGAATTAACCATTCATGAAGGACGCAATCACCAAGTTAAGAAAATGTTCGAATCAGTTGGACTTTTGGTAGATAAATTGTCTCGTACGAACTTTGGAACTTTGGATCTATCAGGACTTCGCCAGGTGAATCACGTCGTTTGAGTAAAAAAGAAATCAGCCAGTTACATAATTTAGCTGTTAACAAACAAAAATGATAAAAAAACTTCTTATTGCGCTTGTTAAATGGTATCAAAAACGGATTTCCCCCATTACCCCTCCATCATGTCGCTATCGACCAAGCTGTTCGTATTACATGATTGTGGCGATTGAAAAGCATGGGCTAAAGGGTGTCATTATGGGAGTGGCAAGGATTTTGCGTTGCCATCCCTTTGTAGAAGGTGGGGATGATCCAGTGCCTGATTATTTTACGCTTCGACGCAATAAAGATTATCGTAAAAAGAAAGAGGAAAGCTAAGCTTTCCTCTTTTTGTGTATTAATATTTAGACCATGTTTTTGGAATGAAGAGGAGCAGCATTGGGTAAATTTCCAAGCGTCCTGCAATCATGGCAAATGACATGAGTAATTTTGAAAATGGACTAAAGATGGCAAAGGTTTGGCTTGTGCCGAGCATTGGTCCGATGTTGTTAAAGGTTGATGTTGCTGCGCTGACAACAACCATAAAGTTATTATTATCAAGCGATAACATCAAGGTCAATCCTAGAAGTAAGAAAACATAAAGCGTCAAATACTTAAGGACACCGTGTTGAATTTCCTTATCAAGTGGTTGCTCGTTGATATGAATAGTCATGATACGGTGTGGATAAAGGGTTGAGAGCACTTGATTTCTTGCGATTTTAGTTAGAATAAGCGTACGCATGACCTTAATCCCACCAGCGGTTGATCCAGCAGATCCACCGACAAACATGAGAAAGAGCAGGATAACCTGAGCAAACAAAGGCCAAACGGTCAAATCGGTCACTCCAAATCCTGTTGTTGTCATGACGTTAGCCACTTCAAATAATGAATTTTCCAAAGCTTTTCCAGTACTTGGATAAAGGCCACTAACATTCAACCAGATTAGGGCTGTTGCAATCATAACAATCCCAATATAAGTTCTTAGTTCTTCGTCTTTAAAGAATGCTTTAAACTTGCGAAGTAATAAGAAGTAGTACAGGTTAAAGTTAATCCCAAAAAGGAGTACAGCAATTGAGACAATATTTGTGATTAGTGAACTGTTGTAATGAGCAATCGAATCATTATAGACTCCAAAACCACCAGTACCAGCACAGCCCATTGCTGTGATGACACTGTCAAAGGCAGGCATGCCAGCTACCATTAAAATAACTACTAAAATAGCAAACATGCTGAGGTAAATGACATAAAGGATTTGCGCTGTTTCTTTCAACTTAGAAACCACTTTACCAAAGACAGGACCAGGTACCTCAGCACGCATAACTTCTAAGTGGCTATTTTTACTATTTTCCATAATGGCTAGTGCAAACACCAATACCCCCATACCACCGATAAGGTGGGCGAAACTTCGCCAGAAGAGTAGTGAGTGTGATAGTACGGCAACATCAGGTACAATAGTGGCACCAGTTGTGGTAAATCCAGAAACCATTTCAAAGAAAGCATCAATGATACTTGGAATTTGTCCTGAAAGTACAAACGGCAGCGCTCCAAAGAATGACCAAAGTATCCAACATAGAGCAACAATTAAGAGTCCCTCTTTGGTGTAAACATGGTAATTTTTTGGCTTGAAAGCAACTCCAAGAAGTCCAATGATGACAAGCATTCCAATCGTGATGACCAGGCTGTTAATCACGCGTATATCTTCATGATAAATGAAAGCCACAATCACAGGTATCAACATCAAAGAGGCTTCAATCAAGAGCAGTTTTGAAAGGAGGTAACGAACCATACTTTTATTCATAACTTACCTCGCTAACAAATCATAGATGCGCGTGATGTTTTTCAAGAAGGTTACGACGACAATCTTATCACCAACTTCAAAGACATCCTCACCAGTTGGATAAATGGTTTTACCTTTGCGGATAATCGCAGCAATCAGAATATTTTCTTTGAATTTCAGTGATGAGAGACTCTTGCCTGCCATTTTATTATTTTCACCAATTTCAAATTGTAAGGTCTCGATACGACCATTAGCAACGTGGTGCATGGCATCAAGGTTTGAGTCTTGGGCATTCACACGACCACGAATGAAGTGCATCATGCTATCAACCGCAATACTTTTTGGTGTGATAATACTTGAAAATTGGCTAGTGTCGATAATTTCAAGCAAGCTAGTACGGTTGACTTTGGTGATATTTTTTCGTACGCCAAGTGTTTCAAGGAACATGGAAGTGATGATGTTTTCTTCATCTACCCAGTTAGTGTTGCGACCGCATCAAAGTTTTCTACACATTCTTCTAGGAGTACACTCTTGGCTGTACCGTCACCTTGAACGACATGGACGTTTGGAAAGTCTTGACTGAACATCTGAGCTTGCTCAGGATTATTTTCAATGACCTTAAGATTCATCTTAGTGTTCTTAAGGATGTTGAGCAAGTAGTATGCAATTCGTCCAGCACCAATAATCATCATGTTTTTGATAGATTTGGTTTTTACAGAATTGTGGAAAAGAATCATGTCAATACGATTTCCTGTAACGAAAATCTTATCAGCAGTTTGTAGTGTTGCATCCCCATCAGGAATGATTAATTTTCCACGACGTTCGATAGCACAGATAACTATGTTGCCGAATTTTTTACGGAACTGGCTTAAACTCATGTGGCAAAGTTTACTGCCATCAGAAATCACAAATTCCATCAGCATGACACGTCCATTGACAAAGTGCTCAACAGAAAGGGCATTTGGAAAGTCAACAGTATTAGCAATATAACGTGCAGTTAACAATTCTGGATTGACCACCAAAGAAAAGCCAAGAAAATTCTTATCTTTGAAATAAGTATTTGAGTATTCTGGATTACGAACACGGACAACCGTTTCTTTAGCGCCCATTTGTTTGGCAAGAACAGCTGAAATCATATTAACTTCGTCTTTATCAGTCAGAGCAATAAAGATATCGCAGTTAGCAACATCAGCTTGCTCAAGGATTTTAAAGTTAGCACCATTACCAACGATTCCCATAATATCGTGACGTTTGGTAATATTTTTTAAAACAGCTTCTTTTTCTTCAATTAAGACGACATTGTGTTTTTCTTCAACAAGAGAGCGACAAAGTGCGGTACCAACCTTACCTCCGCCGACAACAATTATTTTCATTTTAACCTCCGAAATGTATCGTATCTATATTACTCTATTTTTCCTAAAAATACTAGCCATTCTAACTGCTGCCAAGGGATTAAGCTTGATTTATCAAAGCTAACAATGATTGTTAAAATTAGGTTACAAATCATCAAAACGCTTGCGAAATATCAGTGAGAGAACTATAATGAGTCGTTATCTAATTTTAGGGAGAAATTTCAATGCTTGAAAAGTTACGAAATGTTTTTATTGGTAATCGCCTGGAATCAGCTGGCGAGACTGATGAGGATCATCTGCTATCCAAATCACAAGCTTTGGCCATGTTGTCTAGCGATGCCCTTTCATCTATTGCTTATGGTCCAGAACAAGTTATCTTAGTTTTGACAACTATTTCTGCGGCGGCAATTTGGTGGTCTTTACCAATTGGACTTTTGGTTTTGGTATTGTTAGCAAGCCTAACGATTTCTTACCAACAAGTTATCCATGCTTACCCTAAGGGTGGCGGTGCCTACATGGTATCTACGGAAAATTTATCACCAAGTATGGGATTAATTGCGGGTGGTAGTTTGTTGGTTGACTATATGTTGACAGTAGCTGTTTCGGTGTCATCTGGTGCCGATGCTATTACATCAGCTTTTCCAGCCATTAAGGAATTTAATTTAGAAATTTCGATTGTTCTGGTTTTGGCTTTGATGTTTATGAATTTACGTGGTTTGCGCGAATCGGCAAAATCTTTGATGATTCCAGTTTATTTGTTCATTGTAAGTATTTTATTCTTGATTGCATATGGTGCTTTTCAAATTCTGACTGGGCATTTGGCTTATACGGCAACAGCACACATTGGTAAAGTGGTTCCAGGAGTGTCTATTATTCTTTTGCTGAGAGCTTTTACCAGCGGTTCAGCTTCATTGACTGGTGTTGAAGCTATTTCAAATGCGGTGCCATTTTTCAAGAAACCAAAAGAAAAAAATGCAGCTGGCACCCTTGCCATCATGTCACTAATTCTTGGAATTATGTTTGCAGGAATTACATTCCTAAATTATTGGTTGGGAATTACACCATCAGCTCATGTAACCATTTTGGCTCAAATTGCGCAACGTATCTTTGGTGATTCAACAATCGGAAATGCTTTGTTCTACATTTTCCAATTATCAACAGCCTTAATCTTGGCGGTTGCTGCAAATACTGGCTTTTCCGCCTTTCCAATGTTATCTTTCAACATGGCTAAGAACAAATACATGCCTCACCTCTTTATGGAAAAAGGGGCACGTCTTGGCTATTCAAATGGTATCATTACCCTAGCAGTTGGGGCAATTGCGCTTCTTTGTATCTTTAACGGTTCAACTGAGCGTCTTATTCCGCTTTATACCATTGGGGTATTTGTCCCATTTGCCCTTTCACAAACGGGATGATCATTCACTGGAAACGCAAATTTGGTCAAGGCTATTTGAAACATTCTGTGGCTAATATCTTGGAGCAATTATTTGTTACCTCATCATTTTGATTTTATTGATTTTTAGAATTGGTGAAATCTGGCCATTCTTCCCAATCATCTTTGTCTTGATGTTCTTGTTCCATTCTATTAAGAATCACTACAAGAATGTTGCTATGCAACTTCGTTTGACAGATGATGTTAAGAATATCCATTATGATGGTAATACGGTTTTGATTTTGGTCGGCAATATGACACAAGCAAGTATTCGTGCTATCAACTATGCTAAAAGCATTGGACAAACGGTTGTTGCCATGCACGTATCAACCTTGGAAACACGTGAAAAAGACTTAGAAGTTGAAGAAGAATTCAAACACTATTTCCCAGATGTTACCTTTGTCAATATTGAATCAAACTACCGTGATATTGTGAAACCAACTATGATGTTTGTTCAAAAAATGAATCATGAAGCTAAGAAAAATAATCACACTATGACGGTTATTATTCCAAAATTCATTCCAAAACACAGTTGGCAAAACATACTTCACAACCAAATGAGCCTACGTATCCGTGCGCGTTTACGTTGGTATGAAGACATTATCATTGCAACTTATTCATATCATTTGAAGAAATAATAAATGTTTAAGAAGCCTTTCATATCAAGGCTTCTTTTAATTTTGTAAAAGAAAAGGCTTACATCGAAAAAGCCGTAAAAACATGACATTTTCGCGTCAAATACGTTGACTTTGCATGTTAAAGTGTTATAATAATTTATAAGAATTCGTTAGTTTAAATCAAACCTGTTATGATTTAAGTTAATAAATCGCCGCCAACCATGCTGTTTGCTGAGCTTGACTCCGGGCAGTGTGGTTTATTTTTATGTCAAAAAACGGAGAGGAATAGTTATGAATATCGAAGAACTTGATTACCAAGAAAAAGCTACTAAGGCTGTCAATCATGTCGTTCTTTTTCAACCACAAATTCCACAAAATACAGGAAATATTGCTAGAACTTGTGCTGCAACCAATACACCACTACATATCATTCGTCCAATGGGATTCCCAATTGATGACCGTAAAATGAAACGCGCAGGGCTTGATTATTGGGACAAACTTGATGTGACATTCTATGATAGCATTGAAAAATTTATGGAAAAATGTGATGGGAAAGTTCACTTGATTAGTAAATTTGCTGAAAAAGTTTATTCTGACGAAAACTACAATGATGGCAACCATCATTATTTCCTTTTCGGTCGAGAAGATAAAGGTCTTCCTGAAGACTTCATGCGAGCAAATCCTGAAAAAGCGCTTCGTATTCCGATGAATGATGAACACGTGCGCAGCTTGAATTTGTCAAACACCGTCTGTATGATTGTTTATGAAGCACTTCGCCAACAAGCATTTCCAAATTTGGAACTCAGCCACACTTACGAGCATGATAAACTAAAATAAAAGAAAAGAAAAGCAGTCCTTTAGGACTGCTTTTGACGTATAAAAGTCCAAAAAGTGAGGAAAATCAGCATAAAATTAAGATTTTTCAGTCAAAAATATTGCAGAGCTTGATTTTTTTTTGATATTCTAAGGGTGTCTTCAGGGCAGGGTGCAATTCCCGACCGGCGGTGTTGCCTTTCGTTGTTTGCTAAGAGAACGAGAGCAATATAAAAGTCCGCGAGCTGCTTGGCAGTTGATCTGGTGAGATTCCAGAACCGACAGTAAAGTCTGGATGGGAGAAGACCAAGAGTTTGCCTAGGATTTTTGACTACAGCAATATACTCGAACGCCTTCTTTCAATTTGAGAAAATTGGAGGAACTTTTTTATGCTTGAAACTATGACTAACACACGTAAATTGGCGCATATTGCCATTTTATCGACGCTTTCGTTCTTGTTGATGTATTTGCAATTTCCGCTGATTCCATCAGCCAGCTTCTTGCAATTTGATTTTTCAATCTTACCAGTCTTAGTTGGTCTTATGATGATTGACTTGCAAAGTGCGCTTGGAATTTTGATTTTGCGAACACTTCTAAAACTCATGTTAAATAATGGTGGTGTTACCACCTTGATTGGCATGCCAATGAATGTGGTCGCTTTAGGAGTTTTCTTGTTAGCTATGGCTTTCATTTGGAATCGAAAACCAAGTTTGAAAACTTTTGTTTTGGCTTCAGTTGTGGGAACGATTGGTTTGACCGTGGCTATGTTGATATTAAACTATATCTATGCGGTACCACTTTATGCCCAATTTGCAAACTTTGATATTTCAGCTATTCTAGGTTTAGGAAATTACCTTTTTGCAATGGTTGTTCCATTTAACTTGATTGAAGGAGTGATTTTCTCTATTTCCTTCTTCATCCTATGGACATGCCTAAAACCGATTTTAATGAAATAAATACATGATAAGTCTGGGACAGAGTCCTAGATTTTTTGGTTAATCTGCTATTGAACTTAACCTTTGTTTAAACTGCTACAGTTTTGCTACAGAATTTAGAGGCTCTGGCTAGGCTAAAAAAATGAACTGCGTTATAATAATACTGTTACACTAAATTCTTGTGAAAGGTATTAACATGAAACATAAACAAACCTATTTTACACTTGGCTCAACCTTTCTCGTGATTTTTATGATGTTGGGCTATGTTGTAAAATTTTATCCTGAAGCTGTAACAGGACTTGATTCAAGTATTCAATTAAGCGTTCGTGGAGATTTACCAGCTCATCTGACCGTTTTCTTTAAAGTTATCACAAATTTTGGTCATGAAGCGCTTGCCTTTGTCTATACATTTGCCATTGCAGCCTTTTTCTATTTCCGAAAAAATTGGAAGACGGAAGGACTTCTCTTAGCTGGCAATTTAGTTTTAATGGGGGCTTTTTCGACAGTCTTTAAGTACCTTTATAATCGTCCAAGACCAAGTTTGGAATTCTTAGTTAAACGACCAATGGGGCCATCGTTCCCAAGTTGGCATGCGGCATCCAGTATGATTGTGGCTATTAGTTTGATGATTATTATCGAGCAACATTTGACAAAAACAGTAGCTAAGCGACTTTTGCAAGTTTTGGTGCTAGTACTTGCTCTTTTAACAGCTGTCTCTCGTATCTACTTAGGTGTCCATTACCCAACAGATATCTTAGGTGGTTGGTTGCTAGCTCTTGCCATTTCTCTAGCTGTATACCCAATTTATGACAAGAAGCGTTTTGAATGGCGTTTCCAAGGAAAACAAGATTAAGTATGAAGGAGACGACCGACGGGTCGTCTTTTTAAGATGACTTGAGTTTGTCTCGTGCTTAGAAAGTGTTATAATAAAAGCTATGAAAAACGTTACAATACTCTAAATGATTATTATCGCGAGATTTTTGGAGAAAAGATTTTTAAAGTTCCTATTGATGCGGGCTTTGATTGTCCTAACCGTGATGGGACGGTAGCGCATGGTGGCTGTACTTTCTGTACAGTATCAGGTTCTGGTGATGCTATCGTGGCTCCAGATGCTCCAATTCGTGATCAGTTTTATAAAGAAATAGATTTCATGCACCGTAAATGGCCAGAAGTTAAGAAATACTTGGTTTATTTCCAAAACTTCACCAATACACACGACACGGTTGATGTGATTCGAGAACGCTATGAACAAGCCATTAACGAGCCTGGTGTTGTCGGGATTAATATCGGGACACGTCCCGACTGTCTGCCAGATGAAACCATTGCCTACATTGCTGAGTTGTCTGAGCGTATGCATGTGACTGTTGAACTTGGGTTGCAGACCACTTATGATGAAACTTCTAAAATCATTAACCGTGCTCACACTTATGACCTTTACGTTAAAACGGTGAAACGTCTTCGTGAATTGGCTCCTAAGGTTGAGATTGTTTCTCACTTGATTAATGGTCTTCCAGGGGAAACATATGAGATGATGGTTGAGAATGTTCGACGTTGTGTGACCGATAACGAGATTGATGGAATCAAACTTCATTTGCTTCACTTGATGACAAGTACGAAAATGCAACGTGATTACCATGAAGGGCGTTTGAAATTGCTCAGTATGGACGAATACGTCAATATCATTTGTGACCAATTGGAGATTATTCCTAAAAATATCGTGATTCACCGCATTACTGGTGATGCTCCGCGTGATATGTTGATTGGACCAATGTGGAGTCTCAAAAAATGGGAAGTTTTGAATGCCATTGATAAAGAAATGGAACGCCGTGGCTCTTATCAAGGCTGTAAGGTAGAAGAGGAGTTTAAATCATGATAAAACGACCTTTACATTTGTCGCATGATTTTTTGGCAGAAGTGCTAGATGCTAGTGCCGTGGCTGTCGATGCGACAATGGGCAATGGTAATGATACAGCTTTTTTAGCCCAGCATGCTAAAAAGGTTTATGCTTTTGATGTGCAAGAACAAGCTTTAAAAAGCACCAAAGAACGCTTAGAAAAACAAGCTATTTCAAATGCACAATTGATTCTTAATGGTCATCAAAATCTTGATAAGTACGTTAGTGAGCCTATCCGCGCAGCGATTTTCAATCTGGCTATTTGCCAAGTGCTGATAAAACAGTGATTACCAAACCAGATACGACGCTTGTAGCGATTGAAAAAATCTTAGAACGTCTTGAAATCGGTGGCTCTAGCCATCATGATTTATTATGGTCATGAAGGTGGCGACATGGAAAAAGACGCAGTGTTAGAGTTTATTTCAGCGCTCGACCAAAAAGAGTTTGCAACCATGCTTTACAAACCTCTTAACCAAATTCACCAACCACCTTTCTTGGTTATGATTGAAAAATTACGTTAATAATAAAATCTCTATGATTAAGGTCATAGAGGTTTTTCGTTATTAAAATTCAGGTTTGATATAAACACGTTCATCACCAAGTGGCACGATTGAGACTGGCTGGTCATAGAAATCTGACAGAATCTCTTCTGTCAGAACTTCATTTTTGGGTCCTTTGGCGATGATGTTACCTTTTTTGAGCAAAAGGACATGTGTGAAAGAACGTGTGATTTCTTCAGCATGGTGAGTAACATAGATAATAGTTGGCGCATTTGGCAAGCTAGTGATTTGCTCAATTTGTGTCAGCAATTTTTCACGGGCAAAAAGGTCAAGTCCACTAGTTGCCTCATCGAGAATCAAGATTTCTGGACTTTCCATTAAACTTCTGGCGATAAGAAGAAGTTGCTTTTCACCTTGTGAAAGGCTAGCGTAAATGCGTCCAAGTAGGTGTTCACCTCCAATAGAGATAAGCATTTGTCTAGCTTCTTCAAGTTCTTTTTCGCCGTATTCAGTATAAAGGATACTTGATTTGTATTTTCCAGTTAGGACGATTTTTTCAGCTAGCATGTGTGGAGATAATCGTTCGGCGATGAAAGAGCCAACGATACCAATTTTGGTACGTATATTGCTGATATCTGTGCCGCCAAATTGATTTCCGAGAACTTCCATGCTACCCTGACTAGTCCAATATTCAGCGGTGATGAGTTTTAGAAGGGATGTTTTGCCAGAACCGTTAAGCCCAAGAATTGCCCAGTGTTCGCCCTTGTTGACTTGCCAAGTGACATTATTCAAGAGTTTTTTATTCTGTCGTTCTAGACTAACATTGGTTAAAGAAAGTTGAATCATAGGAGAACCTCCGTCAAGTATTTGATAGTTATTGTATCATTTTTCAGAAAATTTAGATATTCATTTCTGAAATAGTTTGGTAATTAAAACTAAAAATTAGTAAAACTTTACTAAAACTCGTTAACTTTGTTTAAGAAAGCGTTTACTATAATTATATAATCAAAAAACAAAGTTGTTAGAAGAAGGAGAGTTCTATGAATCAAACGACTCATGCAAGCAAAGATTTGAAAAAATCTGCAGCTACTTCACGTATTTCGTATGCTTTTGGGGCATTTGGTCACGATATTTTTTATGCGACCTTGTCAGCATACTTCATCACTTTTATTACCTCACACTTATTTAATACAGGTGATGCAGCACAAAATAATCGCATGGTTTTGTATATCACTCAGCTTATCGCAGGTTTGCGTATTGTTGAATTGATTATTGCTCCTTTTATTGGAATATGATTGACAATACAAAGACACGCCGGGGAAAATTCAAACCGTGGGTAGTAGCTGGTGGTACAATCAGCTCACTTGCTTTATTGATTTTATTTACTGATATGGGTGGACTTAATAAGACAAATCCAGTACTTTACTTGATTATCTTTGTTTTCATCTATATCACGATGAATATTTTTTATTCTTTTAAAGATATCGGTTTTTGGTCAATGGTTCCAGTACTATCATTTAGCTCTGAAGAACGTGAAAAAACAGCAACTTTTGCTCGTATTAATTCAACAATCGGTGCTAATATTGTTGGTGTTGTGATTATGCCAATCGTTCTTTTCTTCTCACTTCATCGTAATGGCGGTGCAGGAGATAACCGTGGTTGGTTCTGGTTTGCTTTTATTGTGGCTTTGTTAGGTGTGTTAACCGTTTTGGCTGTAGCCTTTGGTACACATGAAATCGAGTCCGACCTTCGTAAAAATACTGAGAAAACAGGCTTCAAAGATATTCTTAAAGTCTTAACTAAAAACGACCAATTAATGGCGATTGCTTTGTCATATGTCTTGTATACAACTGGGATTAGTATTTTAAATGCTTCTTAATCGTATTACTTTACTTACATCATGGGACATGCCGCTCAATTTTCAATCTTAGGTACGATTAATACAGTTGTCGGTTTGCTTTCCGTTTCTCTTTTCCCACAATTAGCTGGAAATTGAATCGTCGTAATTTATTCTTTGCTTGTATCGCTGTGATACTTTGCGGTATTGGTCTCTTTTCAGTCGCTGGAACATCACTAGCTCTTGTTTTACTTGCTGATGAATTATTCTTTATTCCACAACCTCTTGTTTTTCTTGTGGTCTTGATGATTATCACAGACTGTGTGGAATATGATCAATGGAAACTTGGTCACCGTGATGAAGCTTTGACCTTGTCAGTTCGTCCTTTGTTGGATAAATTTGTTGGGGCTATTTCAAATCTTGTTATTGGTGCAGCAGTTGCTGCTGGGATGACAACGGGTGCGACAGCTGGTTCCATTACAAAAGCAGGAATCATTTCTTTTAAACTTTATGTCTTTGCTTTACCATTTGCTTTGATTATTTTAAGTAGTTTGGTTTTCTTCTTCCGTGTTAAATTAACTGAATAAAAACACGCTGAAATTGTTGAAGAACTTGAACGTACTTGGGGATACGAATACATCGAAGATGATGTCGAAACAGATGGTGGTCTGAATATCTCAGCTCCAATTTCAGGTCAACTGATTGCCTTGTCAGATGTAGATGACCCAATCTTTGCAAAAGAAAGAATTGGTAAAGGATTTGCCATTAAACCAAGCGATCGTTGTGTTTATGCGCCATTTGATGCAATGGTTCGTCAAGTCTTTACCACTCGTCACGCTGTTGGTTTGGTTTCTGAAGATGGTATTGTCTTGTTGATTCACATTGGTATTGGAACCGTGAAACTAAAGGGAACAGGATTTGTCTCTTATGTGGTTGAAGTAGAGTATGTTAAAAAAGGTGATAAATTGATTGAATTCTGGGATCCAGCAATCAAAAAAGATGGACTTGATGATACGGTTATTGTCACTGTCATAAATTCACATGTCTTTAATGACTTTGTGATGAAAGATCCTGCTGGTATAAACGTATAAGCTGGTGATGATGTGTTGACCTTGAACTAAGGAAATATGAAAAGGACTCAGTTTATGTAACTGGGTCTTTTATTATAGAAGAAAGATAGTAGATTCTTGCAGTATTTGTTTGGTACATTAATTCGAAAATATGCTATAATGTAGTCACTGCATTAAGAACAGAATATAGGTGATTAAAACCTATTTGAGATAGAAGAGGAGTAAGATTTATATGGAAGACCCGAGTCAGAATTTAGTATTGCAATTTGTTTTATTGTTAATTTTGACCTTATTAAACGCCTTTTTCTCAGCTTCTGAGATGGCTTTAGTGTCTTTAAATCGTTCACGTGTTGAACAAAAAGCAGAAGAAGGAAATAAAAAATATATCCGTCTTTTGTCTGTCCTAGAAAAACCAAATAACTTTTTATCAACGATTCAAGTTGGGATTACTTTTATCGGACTTTTACAAGGGGCTAGTTTGTCTGCTTCACTTGGTGGTGTGATTGCCTCTTGGTTTGGAAATTATGTCTGGGCAAAAACAGCTGGTAGCGTGATTTCACTTGTTTTTTTGACTTATATTTCAATCGTTCTTGGAGAACTTTATCCAAAACGCATTGCCATGAACCTTAAGGAAAACTTAGCGGTTATTTCAGCTCCAGTCATTATCCTTATTGGGAAATTGGTTAGCCCATTTGTCTGGTTATTATCAGCCTCAACAAATCTTTTGTCACGCATCACACCAATGACATTTGATGATGCCGATGAAAAATGACACGTGATGAGATTGAATACATGCTGACAAATAGTGAAGAGACTTTGGATGCAGAAGAGATTGAAATGCTTCAAGGTATCTTCTCACTTGATGAATTGATGGCGCGTGAAGTCATGGTACCACGTACAGATGCTTTCATGATTGACATCAATGATGACACGCAAGAAAATATTCAAGAAATTCTGAAAAGACACTTTTCACGTATTCCCGTCTATGATGATGACAAGGATAAGATTATTGGTGTCCTTCACACTAAACGTTTGCTAGCTGCTGGTTTTAGCGAAGGTTTTGATAATATTGTCTTGCGTAAAATCTTGCAAGAACCTTTGTTCGTTCCTGAAACAATTTTTGTTGATGATTTATTGCGTCAATTGCGAAACACTCAAAATCAAATGGCAATTCTACTTGATGAATACGGTGGTGTTGCTGGGATTGTAACCCTTGAAGATTTGCTTGAAGAAATTGTCGGTGAAATTGATGACGAAACCGATAAAGCAGAACAATGTGTTCGTGAAATTGGTGAAGATATTTATATTGTCCTTGGTACAATGACCTTGAATGATTTCAATGATTACTTTGACCTTGATTTAGATAGTGATAATGTCGATACTATTGCTGGATTCTATTTGACAGGGTTGGTAACATTCCAAGTCAGAATAGTCGTGAAAGTTTTGAAGTTGATTCAAAAGAAAAACACCTTGTTTTAACAATGATAAAGTAAAAGATGGTCGTGTGACGAAATTGAAAGTTGTCATTTCTGATATAGAACAGATCCCTGAGGAAGATTAAGCTTTTAGCTTAGTCTTTTTTTTTTCAATAGATTGATGTGATGACTTAACGCTTTGATTGACTTAAAAACTGATATATAAGAGCTGTTTTACTAGTTTTTATCACCATCTTTTCTCTGGAAAATGGTATAATGAAAATTAGAAAAACGGTTACAAAGGATGTTAGAAAATGACTGAAATAGATTACGGAAAAGTGACAGGAATGATTCATTCAACAGAAAGTTTTGGTTCCGTGGATGGTCCTGGTGTTCGCTTTGTCATTTTTATGCAAGGCTGCAAGATGCGTTGCCAATATTGTCACAATCCTGATACTTGGGCATTAGAGACAAATAATTCACGTGAGCGCACCGTGGATGATGTTTTGGCAGAAGCTTTGCGTTATCGACATTTCTGGGGTGAAAATGGTGGGATTACCGTTTCAGGTGGTGAAGCCATGTTGCAAATTGAGTTTGTAACAGCCCTTTTTACCAAGCTAAAGAATTAGGAATTCATTGCACGCTCGATACTTGTGGTTTTACGTTCCGAGATACGCCTGAATATCACGAAATTGTGGATAAGTTACTAGATGTGACGGATTTAATTCTTTTAGATTTAAAAGAAATCAATCCTAAACAACACATTGTTGTAACACGTCAACCCAATACTAATATTCTAGATTTTGCACGCTATTTGTCTGATAAAGGTGTCCCAGTCTGGATTCGTCATGTCTTGGTTCCAGGCTTGACAGATTTTGATGAAGACTTGATTGAGCTAGGAAAATTTGTAGCAACGCTAAAAAATGTGGATAAATTTGAAATTTTGCCTTACCATACTCTAGGTGAATTCAAGTGGCGTGAATTGGGAATTCCTTATACGCTTGAAGGGGTCAAACCACCGACTAGAGAACGCGTCCAAAATGCGAAAGAGCTGATGCACACGGAGTCTTACACAGACTACATGAAACGCATTCATCACTAGACAGGTTGACTATTGACATTGAGATGAATCTTTGATAAGCTCTATCACAAGGTGGACACTATGAACAGTTACAAAGTTTTAAAATTTGACGATCACTTCGTCTATTTGACGCAAGATGGCAAGATAAAAAAATTAGCGCGTGACTTATTTGATTTTGATATCGCACTAGGGATAGAGTTGATTATATCCAAGATGGTGATATTGTCTTAGTGATACCGAGCCAAGGAGAAATGGACACAAGCAGTGATAAATCTGTTAAGTCTGGGCTTTTACAAGGCATTCTTAATCTTTTCTTGGAAACTTTATCCATTCATAATAACGACTTAGGAAATCTAAAGAAGATTTTTTCACAACTTTTGGTCACACTTTTTATGGCATGGAGTTTGCTTGGTGTGGTTGTGATTGAATTATTACTTTTACTAGAATCCTTGATTTCCGTTATCTGGCGCTTACTAGTTAAAGGCATTAAGAATTTACACATTGTGGATAATAGCCGAAAATATATGGCTTACCGCAAACGCCAAGAAGCTATTCGCAATCAAGAAAATCATGAGGAAGAAGAACGTCTTTTACGTCTTGCTTTAGAACAGGAAAAGTTAGATAAAAAAGATTAAGTTTCCGAAAGAACATCAGAAACTTTTACGACAGATTCAGAAAAATCTCAAGAAGGTTCTGTAAAAGAAGCGAAAGAAATAGACTAAAAATGAAAGCATTTTTATTATTAAGTACTAGAGCTTGTTGATAAAGGTGCTTTTTTGTTGGAATAACGGCTTAAAAGAGCCTGCCAGCTTTGCTATCTCCTTTAAATTTTGCTAAAATAAGAATAAATAATTATTATGAGGTAAAAAACATGTCTAAAATTTTAGTTTTTGGTCACCAAAATCCAGACTCTGATGCGCTTGGTTCATCAATCGCATACGCATACTTGAAACGTGAACTTGGTGTAGATGCTGAAGCTGTTGCTCTTGGAACTCCAAACGAAGAAACAATTTTTGCATTGAACTACTTCGGTGTAGAAGCACCACGCGTTGTTGAATCAGCAAAAGCTGAAGGTGCTGACCAAGTTATTTTGACAGACCACAATGAATTCCAACAATCAATCTCAGATATCCGGGACGTTGAAGTTGTTGAAGTAATTGACCACCACCGTGTTTCTAACTTTGAAACTGCTAACCCACTTTATATGCGTTTAGAACCAGTTGGTTCAGCTTCATCAATTATTTACCGTCTTTACAAAGAAAACGGTGTTGCTATTCCTAAAGAAATGGCTGGTTTGCTTTTGTCTGGTTTGATTTCAGATACACTTCTTCTTAAATCACCAACAACTCACGCAACTGACCCAGCTGTTGCTGCTGACTTGGCAGAAATCGCAGGTGTTAACCTTGAAGAATACGGGTTGGCATTGCTTAAAGCTGGTACAAACTTGGCAACAAAATCTGCTGAAGAATTGATTGACATCGATGCAAAATCATTCGAACTTAACGGAAACCAAGTTCGTGTTGCACAAGTTAATACAGTTGATATCAACGAAGTTCTTGAACGTCGAGCAGAAATCGAAGCTGCAATGACAGCTGCTATCCAAGCTAACGGATACTCTGACTTTGTTCTTATGATTACTGATATCCTTAACTCAAACTCTGAAATCTTGGCACTTGGTGCTAATATGGATAAAGTTGAAGCTGCCTTCAACTTCAAACTTGAAAACAACCACGCATTCCTTGCTGGTGCAGTTTCACGTAAAAAACAAGTTGTTCCACAATTGACAGAAAGCTTCAACGCCTAATCAAAAGTGATAGGATAACAAAAGGGCGATGCAAGTCGCCTTTTTGTATGCTTTGTATATTGAGGAGATAAAAAATTAAAGATATTGATATGAAAAAAATTATCTTTTTATTTTGTTGTTTTATTTTAGTTGGATGTCATCAGCAATCAAATGGTAGTAAAGTAAAAACAAGCCATGGCACAAGAGAAGTTGTCGAGTCTAAGAATGTAACAAAAGAGAAAAAAGATTATTCTGATTGGTTTTTAAATTATCGTTATTATTATGTTGCATCAAATACTTCAACCTTGATGACATGTGGGATAAGCTTAAATAATGATGGTACTGCAACTTTATGTAGAGCTGGCGCAGAATTGATGGCATTCAATGCTGGAAATCCTTTAAAAGGACAGTACACAATTGAAGATTATGAGGATTCTAATACTGTACAAACTTATGTTACATCAGGTAATATGACTGTAAATGGAGAAGAACCTAGTCGAGTAGAACTTGTTCCAAGTGTTAAAATCACGATAGATATTCCTGTTCAAGAACTTCAACGTGTTAATGGCAACGTTAATTCTGTAAAAGATGAAACAAGGTAGTGCTTTATGGTTATACTAATGATGATGGTAATAAAGTATTAACAACAGGTGAAGAGGTAAAATCAGCATTACAAGTTTATTTTCATGCTAAACCTGAAAAAGCTAACTACGTTGTTAGTGTAGATGTATTGAATTTACGTTTAAAACCAAGCTTATCAGCTGATGTTGTTACTAAAAAACAAAAGGGTGATATTCTTCAAGTATTAGATTATGTTAGTGGAGAATCAGTTGATAATAACTCAACTTGGTGGGAAGTTAATATTGATGGTCAGAAATGTTATGCTTGGTCTGGTGCTCTTAAAACACAATTAGCTTATGATGCTGAGCTAGAATCCGCCAATGATATTAATTTGGAAGAGATAAAGGATGAAAACTACGAATCGCTTGCCGGAACATGGCGTAACGGAAAAGGTGATACTCTTGTTATTCGAGTTGATGGATCTGTTACTAGTACAGTAAGTGGGAACACAGGTGAAGAAAGTTTGCAAGGTGCCTTTAAGATATGAAAATGATGGCAATTCCTTGATATAGGTAATGGGGAATGGTTTCGATGACTTGGTTGGTTT
>ENA-OQIG01000134-OQIG01000134.1-human-gut-metagenome-genome-assembly--contig:-NODE-134-length-41891-cov-5.494924_pt1 | contig 41891 bp, 41 predicted proteins | sample MGYA00242576_ERZ504741 | MGnify/ENA primary metagenome ERZ504741 (study PRJEB26092, sample SAMD00036436) | human gut metagenome | host: Homo sapiens | study: EMG produced TPA metagenomics assembly of... | reverse complement strand
TAGAGAAACGTCTGGATTATTTGGATGCATTGTATCCAGATAAACAGTAATAGCAGTTATTTTCTGTTTTTGACTCATATGGACATATAGGTTAAATTCTAACAGTATTCGATTGAGGCATCAAAATACGAACAGTTTTTAACATAATAAAAGAGAATTATAACGTAAAATGGTTGGATTTATATGAAGTATCCCTGGGAGATTATGAGAAAAATGGAATTGGTTATATCAGATATTATAGAGATTACGATTCGGGACTTATTAAAGGATATGTTCTTATAGAATATCAGTCGCCACTTCTGATAAATAATTTTGCACATATCAGATATGGGGAGACAGGCAGTTATCTGATTGCTGATACAGATGGAAACAAAAAAATAGAAAATGATCAGGATGTATCAGGAAATATTTCGGAAGAAGAGTATTTTCAATGGGCTGAAGATAATAAAAAAGGAGGAAAAGTATTCAGGATTGACGGTAAAAGATATCTTGTGACAGCGTCAGTAATCCCTACACTGGATTGGCTTATGATTGGTCTGACACCAGTGAATGAACTTACAAAAGCCGGGAAAGCGATGACACAGATTATTTATGTAGTAGGAATTATTGCTGCTTTAATCAGCACATTTTTCAGCCTGAGGGTTTCTCACAGTGTAACAAAGCCTTTGATATATTTGACAGATACCATGAAAAAATTTGGAAAAGGAGATCTTTCTGTACGTGTTCCTGTATTGTATGAGGATGAAATTGGAATATTATCGGAAGAGTTTAATAAGATGTCTGAACAAATCAGGCAGCTGGTTGATCAGGTATATAGAGAGCAACGGGCAAAAAGAAAATCTGAGCTTGCAGCACTTCAGGCACAGATTAATCCACATTTCTTATATAATACATTGAATAGTGTAAGTTCGCTTATCAAAATGAATTGTCCGGATGAAGCATTTATCATGATTCAGGCGATTGGTACATTTTATAGAACTTCACTTAGCGATGGAAAAACATTAATACCGCTGGAACAGGAAATAACAAATATAGAGAATTATATAAAAATACAGAAAGTCAGATATGGAAATAAAATAGAATATGAGATTGATATAGAAAATGAAATTTTGCAGGAGTGGATTGTAAAACTGACACTTCAGCCATTGGTAGAAAATTCTATATATCATGGTATAAAGGAAATGAGGGGAAAAGGAATTATCCGAATCAAAGGATGGAAAGAGAAGAATAAGGTTTTTATTCAGGTGTCAGATAATGGGCTTGGAATTCCAGAAGAAAAATTAGAAGAACTGTTTAGTAAAGATTACAGAGAAAAAGGCTCAGCATTTGGATTATTTAATATTCAACAAAGATTGCAGATTTATTTTGGAAAAGAATATGGTCTTACAGTAGAAAGTAAACTGAGTCAGGGAACGAAGGCAACAGTGTGCATTCCTGTAGATTTTAAGAGAGAAGAGGATAGAAAATGAGGGTATTCCTTGTAGATGATGAATTTTTGCAGAGAGCGTTAGTGAAAAAACAGTTGACTGGAATAGTCTGGGTATGGAAATATGCGGAGAAGCAGAAGACGGAGAAGAAGCATTAAAGAAAAATTTTGGAAGAAAAGCCGGATATTTTAATTATGGATATTAATATTCCATATATGAATGGAATTGAAGTATCTAAAAAAGTAAAGGTTATTTTTCCAGAAATACAAGTAATTATATTGACCGCTTATGGTGAATTTGAATATGCAAGGGAGGCACTTTCTTTTGGAGCAGTCAGTTTTGTGCTGAAACCGTTGGACCCTGAAGAATTAACAAAAGAGCTTCAGAAGTGTAAAGAAAAACTGGAACATATTTATAGACAGAAATCTTCTGTAAAGAAAATGCAAAAGGATCAGTTTCTTTTAGAACAGCTTTCAGGTATGGTACCTTCTGAAAATCAGCAGAGTAAATGGAAGGAAATGAAGATTCCGTTTGATAAACCATTATCAGTGGCTTTGATTAGACTGAAAATAAACAACAGAATAACAAAATGGCAGAAGAAATGGAAGAAATAATCCAGGATTATTTTCCGGTATATGAAATGATTTCTATGAACCAAGGATATGCTTTTATTCTATTTGGAGAAGAGAATATGGAATATCAGATTCAGCTTCTCTGTACTTATATGCAGGAAATTATGAATAGTAAAAGGAACTGGAATGGAGGAATCAGCAGGGTATTTTCAGACATCAGAGAATTGAAAGCGGCCTATCAGGAGGCATATTCTGCAGCCAGAAAAGGAAAAACAGAAACAGAAAATTCTGAATTTACGAGCCAGTAGATATGTTTCAATTTATACGATCATCGTTATATGATTCGGAAGTATTTTTTGTATTATATCAGAAAAAATGAATATGAAATGCTTACAAAAGAGATAGGTGAAATGTTTATTCAAATGGAAGAACAGAATGTCCTTTCTGACACAGCAGTATATATATCTACGGATATTCTGATCCATATTTGTCTGTATATGTCTGAACTGGGAGTTGATTTTTCTTTAGTTGTGGAAAAAGAACAGAGACAATTAACAGGATTGCAGAATAATGGTGGAATTGAAGAAATTAGAAGTGTATTAATGTGTATATTGGAAAAATGCCGCATATGTGCAGCAGAAAATAAACTTCCTGCAACAAAGAAAAAAGTAAATGATGCAGTAGATTTTATTGATAGTAATTATAGTAGGATTGATATGAGCTTGAATCTGGTAGCAGATACAATTGGGGTGAATGCGAGTTATCTAAGTAATATATTTAAAAAAGAAAAAGGATGTTCATTAAGTAAGTATTTGACTCAGACACGTCTGGAACAGGCAAAGAAATATCTTACAGAGTATCCGGATAAAACACTTATAGAAATTGCAGAGTCAATAGGATACAGTGACGTTTATTATTTTAGCAAGAATTTTAAAAAGTATTATGGTATTTCTCCGTCTAAGTACCAGGAAGAGAGAAAAATGTAATTATCCAAAATATTTCCCAGACGTCCAAAGAATCTACATTCACGTAATAGCACAAAAATGGTAATCTTGTCTCATCAAAAGACAGGAGGTAAAAGGAAATGGCTGAAAAGGAAATTCCATTTCGACAAATTCATCTGGATTTTCACACCAGTGAAGCCATTGAGGGGGTCTGCTCAGAATTTGATGCGGAAGAGTTTGCCCAGACTCTTGCGGATGCGCACGTGAATTCTATTACTTTGTTTTCTTGTGGACATCACGGAAATTTATATTATGATTCCAAAATGTTTCCGGAAATGGTCCATCCTCATCTGGCACACAGAGATTTGTTGAGAGAACAGGCTGAAGCCTGCAGAAAACGTGGAATACAGGTAAACCTTTATACAACCATTCGCTGGAACAAGAGAATCGCAGATATGCATCCGGAATGGATCTGTATTGATGAAAACGGAGCACTTCAGGACTATAAGGGAAAGGGGTATTTTGAGGCTGGTTTTATAAAAACCTTTGTGTAAATACACCGTATCGTGATTTCCTGAAAAAGCAGTTCGGAGAAGTTCTGGAAACGATTCCGGGAGATGGAGTATGGTATGATGCAGCTTTTATGAATGAATGCTGCTGTCCATCCTGCCAGAAACTTATGCGGGAAAAAGGTCTGAATCCTGCAAAAAAGGAAGACCGTCAGGAATTTGCAAGGTGGACTTATTATGATATGGTCGAAGATCTGACCGCATTTGCAAAAAAATATAATCCAGATTTTCATGTCTGCTATAACAAAGGACATGTTGGATATCTCGATAAACCAGTGATAAAGGATTATTCGTATTTTTCTTTTGAATCTCTTCCGGGAGTAGAATGGGGATATCTTGATTTTCCTGTTTCTGCTAAATATATGAGGAATTTTGGAAAAGAGTGTCTTGGACTGACAAGCAGATTCCACACAGAATGGGGCGATTTTCATGCATTTCGTAATGAGGCAGCTATGGAATATGAAGTATTTTCCATGCTTTCCCATGGATGCAAATGTACGATTGGTGACCAGATGGATTACTGGGGAAAATTGAATAAGGATATGTATCAGCAGATCGGAAGGGTTTATAAATCTGTAGAAGAAAAAGAACCCTGGTGTGAGAATGCAAAACCAGTATCTGAAATTGGTGTTTTTACAGCAGAAGAATTTTATGCTACAGGCGTAGCAGGACAGATTCCAGGTGCATCTGAAGGTGTGGCAAGACTTCTGATGGAATATGGATATCAGTTTGATTTTATTGACAGTACTTCTGATTTTGGAAAATACAGGTTGTTAATTTTACCGGATGTAATTCCTGTAGATGAAATATTAGGCCGGAAACTGAGTGCTTATATAAATGCAGGAGGCAAATTACTGGCAAGTTATCAGTCTGGTCTTGACAAAGATCACCAGAAATTTATGATCTCAGAACTGGCAGTAAAATATCTTGGAGATGCACCATATAGTCCGGATTTTATATGGCCGAAAGAACATCTGGCAAAGGGTCTTGCAGATGCAGAACATGTAATGTATGACAAAGGAACACTTGTAGAAGCGACAGATGAGGCTCAGTTTGTCCAGAAAGTAATCCCGCCGGTATTTAATCGTACATATGAACATTTTTGTTCTCATCTTCATTCTCCATCAGGAAGAAAAGAAGTATATCCTGGTATTGTGGAAACAGAAAATACAGCGTATTTTATTCATCCGATTTTTACAACATATCAGAACTGGGCACCTGCATGGTATAAAAAGATCCTGAGAAATGAATTAGACAGAATGCTTCCGAATCCGCTGATTCAGCATAATGGACCATCAACAACACAAGTTACAGTGTTAGATCAGGAACAAGAGAACAGAAGAATTGTACATGTACTTCATTATGTACCGGTGAAGAAATGTAAAAATCTTGAGATTGTTGATGATATTATTCCTTTATATAATCTTAAGATTACTATGACAGAAGAACGTGAAGTAGAGAAAATTTATACAATACCCGATAAACAGGAAGTTCCATTTGTACAGGATGGAAAAAAACTTGAATTTACTCTAAAAGAGATTAAGGGACATCAGATGACTGCTGTTTGTTACAAAAATTAGTAAGGAAAAGAGGAGGTTTTTATATGAAGACAGGGAAAAAAGTTTTAGGGGCTGTATTAGCGGCAGCAATGGCATTATCATCTATTACATCGGTATTTGCAGCAGATAAAGTTAAGATTACATTTATGAGCCGTGACAGTGGTGATACACCTATGGCAAAGGTTTATGAAGACCAGATTGCAGCATTTATGGAAGAAAATCCTGATATTGAAGTTCAGAACGATTCTGTTTATGAGGAATCTGCTTATAACAATAAACTGAAAGTTGCATTATCTACAGGAGAAACACCAAATATCTTTTATTATCCGGCAATTGCCGGCCTGAAAGAATGGGCACAGAATGGAGTTCTGTTGGATCTGACAGATTCACTTAACGAAGATGAAGAATGGAAGAACACGTTTCTGGATGGAGCATTAGATACATATGATCTGAGTGCTTATGGAGTGGATGGAATCTATGCATTGCCAAATGAACTGAATGTGGATGCTATTTTCTACAATAAGGCTTTATTTGAAAAAGCCGGTATTGAGAAAACTCCAGAAACAATGGATGAACTGTATGAGGATATTGATAAGCTGGTTGCTGCCGGAATTACTCCGTTTGGAGTAGGCGGAAAGAATACCTGGGTTATGGGACATATCTTTAATAATATTCTTGCTAAAAGAATCGGAAGAGATGGCATTATAAAATTGGGTACTGGCGAGAAAAAATGGACGGATGATGATGTAGTAGAATGCCTGCAGATTACAAAAGATTTAAAAGATAAAGGTGCTTTTGCAGAGGGATTTGAAGGAATGGATTATAATACTCAGATGAATCAGTTCCTCACCGGAGAAGTAGCAATGATTTCTCACAGCAGCCCTATCATTCCTGAAATGTTTAATTCTGAATCAGAAATTTTGGATGATATTTCATTCTTTGCATTCCCATACTTTGAAGATAAACCAGAGTATAAAGATACACATGTAGTATATACTTCCGGATGGATGCTTTCAGGAACTATGAGTGATGAGGAAAAAGAGGCAACTCTAAAACTGGTGAAATATATGACATCTAAAGAGTCTATTCAGGAACGTATGAATGCAGCGATGAGAGTTGCTCCATATAAAGATATTGATGCACCGGAAGACGCACCGCAGATTTTCAAAGATATGGTTGAATATACAGGTACTATTACAGATTCTGTAGGAGAATATTTTGACTATGATACCTGCTCTACATTAGTAGATACTTCAAGAAATGGAATTTTGAACATGATGCTGTCTGATTCCGCTGAGAATACAGCACAGACTATTCAGGCAGATATTGATGCAAACCGTCCACAGAGCTGACAGATAAAGCAAAAGGAAGGGGGGAGAGCACCCTTCCTTTTGTTTACTCAAAAATAGAAAAGAGGAGGGGTTATTTTGGAAAAAATAAGGAAAAATAAGAAAGTTATTGCGGTATTTTTGATACCTGCAGTATTGATCTATCTTTGTTTTGAATTGATACCTGTAGTTATGTCTGTCTATTTTTCATTTAATGACTGGCCTGGGCTTCAGGCGGTGCCGCTTAAATTTGTAGGATTTAAGAATTATAGTAATCTGTTCCATAATGCAGTTTTTCTTAAGTCGTTGCAGAATGTTCTTATTTACGTTGTTGTAAGTGTTATTTTGCAGGTTCCTATTGGATTTGGACTTGGATTACTGATCCATCATTTCAAAAAAGGACAGAGATTTTTTAAAGCTGCATTTTTTATTCCTATGATTTTATCAGTGACAGCAGTAGCATTGTTATGGAATTTTATTTATTTTCCTACTGACAAGGGAATTCTGAATAGTCTTCTTATTAAAATTGGACTTGGAAATTATATTCAGCAGTGGCTGGTTAATCCTAAAACTTCTTTGATATGTCTGATTGTTGTCAGTACATGGACCAGTGTAGGATATTATATGATCATTTGTTTGGCTGGTCTTACTTCTATACCGGATTCTGTTTTGGAAGCAGGAGAATTAGATGGAGCAACTGGCTGGAAAAAGATTTGGAATCTTTATATTCCAATGCTTTGGGAACCATTAAAAATGTCTACGATCATGGTGATCACTGGAGTATTAAAGATTTTTGATACTGTATACATTCTGACACCTACAGGAGGAACCAGTAACTGTACTATTGTACCAGCACTTTTAATGTATAATGAAGCTTATAGATATGGTCATTATGGAACTGGAAGTGCGATTGCTACGGTCATCTTTGTATTAAGTGCTGCTGTTTCTATTTTTAGTTTGAAACTTATGAATCAGAAAGAATCCATAGAATATTAGGGGGATAGATCATGAAAACAAAAAAACATTCCGCAGGGTATTATATAGGATTTCTGATATTTATTATAGTTGCTTTGATCAATATTTATCCGATGGTATTTTCAATCTTCTGTTCTTTTAAAGGAAATTTGGAAATATTTTCATCATTTACTGCTTTACCTAAGAAATTACGGATAGAAAATTATTTAACTGCATGGAATGTGGGAAATATAGGAAGATATTTTTTGAATACAATTATTCTTGCAGTTGGAACTCTTGCGATATCAGGTCTTTTTGGAGCAATGGCATCGTATGTTCTGGCAAAATTTAAGTTTCGCGGAAAATCAAAAATATATTTACTGTTTATTTCAGGAATGATGATTCCTATTCAGGCGGTATTAATTCCGTTGTCTTATATTTTTGGAAAACTTGGAATTATGAATAATTATCCGGTATTGATTTTGCTTTATGCGGCGTTTTGTTTTCCAATGACAATTTTGATTCTTACTGGATTTATGAATGGAATTCCGACAGAATTAGAAGAAGCGATGGTAATTGATGGAGCAAATATTTATCAAGTATTTTTTAAGATGATTTTGCCACTGTCAGTTCCGGGAATTGTAAGTGTTTCAATTTTTAATTTTATACAGGTATGGAATAACCTGTTGTTTCCTCTTATTTTTATTTCTGATAAAGATAAAGGTACTATTTCTATGGGACTTCTTGCATTTTTTGGAGAATACAGTACAGATTATAGTTCCAGCATGGCAGGAATTTGTCTTACAACCATTCCGGTAATTATTGCGTATATTTTCTTCCAGGAAAAAATAGAGAATGGTTTAATGAGCGGAGCTGTTAAAGGGTGATAAAAAAGTTGTTGTACTTTTCATTTCCAATATGAAAAGATACAACAACTTTTTTGTATTCCTTATGTATTAATCCTCAAGCTTAATTTTCTCTTTCAGAACTACACAGCCTGCCATATCGCCAATAACGTTAACGCAGGTAGCACCCATATCGCAGAGTGTATTGATGCTGATGTAAACGCCCATAACTCCTGCAGGCAGACCTGCCATGGTTGCCAGGGCTGCGAAGGATGCGATGGCACCGCCCGGGATTCCCGGGGTTCCTACTGACAGGAGTACGTTTGCCAGAAGGATTATGATCATCATGGAAATGCTTACATTAATTCCGCATGCATTGGCGAAGAACATGATCATGAATGACATCAGGATGGATACGGCATCCATGTTTACAGTAGCGCCAAGAGGAATGGCAATACTTGTGATCTTGTTGGATACGCCCATTTCGTCTTCCATACGCTGTTTACTGATCGGAATGGTCGCTGAACTGGAACAGGTTCCGAATGCGTTCAGAGCTGCAGGAAGCATTGCTTTGAAGAATTTCACAGGGCTTTCTTTGCCGATGAATTTCACGGAGCCGCCGTAAATGACCAGGGCAAATCCGAAGAATGCCACATACAGGATGATCAGCTGAGTTGCCAGTGAATGATGGTTTCTGTACCGTTGGCTTCTACAACAGGAACGATAGTACAGAATACACCGATAGGTGTGAAGTACATAACTGTGCTGATTACTTTCAGGCAGACTTCATTGCAGGAATCGATTACATTCAGAAGTGCTTTACCTTTTTCACCGATAGCGATAAGTGTGAAGCCTACGATGGCTGCGAATACAAGTACCTGAAGCATGTTTCCGTTTGTGAAAGCTGCAACCGGGTTGGATGGGATCAGGTTTTTGATGGTGTCCAGAATGCTGGTCATCTCAGTTGCCTGGATGTCGGAAGTTGCCATTTCGAATTTAACACCCTCACCGAGATGGATCAGCCGCGGGATGATCAGTCCTGCCAGGCTGGCAAGTGCTGTGGTGCACAGGAAAAAGATCATGGCGCCGGCTGTGATCTTGCCGGTTGTGCGGGCATTACCGATGCTGGAGATACCCATGATAATGGAACAGAAGACCAGTGGAAAGATCATCATGTTCAGGGCATTCATGTAAATGCTTCCGATAAGGCTTGTGACGGTAAGAACTGGTTCGAAACGGTTTGCCAGAAACAGTCCGGTAATGATACCAAGGATCAGACCGGTAAAGATTGCTGCGGTAATATGTTTTTTATACCACGAATAGAATTTTTTCATTTGTTCCCTCCTCTTTATTTTCATTTCCTGATACCCGAAGGACTATATTGGCAGACGGATTGAGTGATGCGCAAATCTGGTAAAATTTCTGCGGCCTATAACTGTGATAAGATACCGGGTTCAGGAAAAATAGCACGACACTACTTTACCACAATAATGTGTGAATTACAATATTTCCCGCTGTTTTCTTATTTGAGTGGGAGTGTTTCCGAAATGCTCAAGGAACATCCTGCGAAATAGTTTGTAATTGATAAAGCCATGCCGCTTCAAATTGTAACACAGAAAAACAGGCATCGATGAAACAGATATCGAAGCCTGTTTTTCTTCGTTGCCGGAAATTATTTTGTAATATTCCTGTGACATAAAAAGTCCTATGCAGGCTATTATGATTGTCAGGTGCGGGTGAAGAGGGTATAATAGTTGTAATTATTTAACCAAATCAAGGAAGTCCCCTGTGGGGGGTGCGAAAAGCAATAAGCAGTAGGTGGAGACTTGCTTGTATCAGGAGGTGCGTTTATATGAAACCAACTATTTTATTAATAAATTTTCAGAATCAGCAGAAGCTTCGCAAGTTAAAGATGGCGTTGCTGCCTTTCAAGATACGTTTAAAAACTGTAGAACCCCAGGACTATGGTCAGCCAATCGGATATCTGGCAGGAGTGAAAGAGGTTTCCCAGGTACAGATTCCATCAGCGCTGATATCTCAGGAGCAGATGGAGAAGGAAATGCTGATTCTTGCAGGAATAACGGGGAATTTGTTTGACCAGGTGCTTTATACTTTGCGGAAAGCAGGCACACCTGTGGATTACAAGGCGGTTCTGACGGAGCATAATCAGAACTGGAACTGTATGCAACTTTATAAAGAACTGGAGAAAGAACATAATATGTATCATCCGTCTTAAATGAATGAAACAGAAAGCCCAAATGCTGTGTATCCTGCGGTGTCTACGTGACTAAGTGTCCTACCAGAAGCGAGAAGAAATATTGCTGCCTTACTTCATAAAAATTACTCCATAATGTTCCTGTAATACGTCTGATTACCACATAATTGTAAATGGTATGTATAACAATAAAACACATAGAATATATATAAATATGTTACATGTAATATATCAATCTAATCTCTAAACCGCTATACTAAATGTATGCTGAAATTGTATAAAAATGAATACAAAGAGAAAAAATCAAAGGAGAAAAAAATGAAAGCAGTAATCGCAATTGATTCTCTAAAAGGAAGTCTGAGTTCCATGGAAGCAGGATATGCTGCTGCTGAGGGAATCCGCAGAGTTCATGGTCAGGATGCAGAAATTATAGTAAGACCACTGGCTGATGGCGGGGAAGGCACAGTGGAAGCACTGGTGAGTGGTATGAATGGTATCATACAGAATGTGATGGTTACAGGTCCGCTGGGAACGCCGGTGAATTGTGAATATGGAATGATTGAAAGCAGTCATACCGCTGTGATTGAAATGTCAGGTGCGGCAGGTATCACACTTGTTCCTGATGAAAAACGAAATCCACTTTACACTACAACTTATGGTGTGGGAGAAGTGATTAAAGATGCTATTTCCAAAGGCTGCCGCCGGTTTATTGTAGGAATTGGAGGAAGTGCTACCAATGATGGTGGAATTGGAATGCTTCAGGCATTGGGATATGGTTTTCTTGATAAAGAAGGAAAACAGGTTCCTTTTGGTGCCAGAGGACTGGAGGTACTGGAGGAGATTACCGATACATATGTACTGCCTGAACTGGCAGAATGTGAATTTCGTGTTGCCTGTGATGTAACAAATATTCTCTGTGGAGAGGAAGGATGCAGTGCAGTATTCGGACCGCAGAAAGGGGCAACTCCCTCTATGATTATGCAGATGGATAAATGGCTGGAAAAATATGCCGCACTTGCAGAGAAAAAATGCACAAAGATCAATGCCAACCAGGCAGGTACGGGTGCAGCAGGAGGCCTGGGATTTGCATTTTTGAGTTTTACCAATGCAGTTCTGGAGTCTGGGATTAAGATTGTGCTGGAAGAAACTTCTCTGGAAAAATATATGGAAAATGCTGACATTGTGATTACAGGAGAAGGCAGACTGGATGGTCAGACTGCCATGGGAAAAGCACCTGTAGGTGTGGCACGTCTGGCAAAGAAACATAACATTCCAGTGACTGCTTTTGCAGGAAGTGTTACAAAAGAGGCCATTGCCTGCAATCAGAACGGAATTGATGCATTTTTCCCGATTTTAAGAGGAGTGACTACTCTGGAAGATGCTATGAAACCGGAAAATGCAAAGGCTAACATGCGGATACGTAGAACAGGTATTTCGTTTGCTGAACATAAGGAGGAAATAAAGAATGGATTATAGTTTTACAACCATAGGTGCTCTGATTGGAATGGCAGTTGCGATTATTCTGATCATAAAAAAAGTTCAGCCCGCTTATAGCCTGATTTTGGGTGCTCTTATTGGCGGAGTAATCGGAAGTGGAAATCTGATATTGACTGTCGATACTATGGTAAGTGGAGCTCAAAGTATGATTTCTTCTGTACTGAGAATTATGACTTCCGGTATTCTGGCGGGAACTCTTATTAAAACCGGAGCTGCGGAAAAAATTGCAGAAGTAATTGTACAGAAATTGGGAGAGAAACGAGCCCTTATTGCTGTTGCAGCTGCAACAATGGTAATATGTGCAGTAGGTGTTTTTGTGGATATTTCAGTTATTACAGTAGCACCTATTGCACTGGCGATTGGAAAAAAAGCAGGATATAATAAAGCTTCTCTTCTTTTGGCAATGATTGGTGGAGGAAAAGCAGGAAATATTATTTCTCCAAACCCAAATACAATTGCTGTTTCTGAAGCGTTCCAGGTTGATCTTACATCTCTGATGATAAAAAATATTATTCCGGCAGTTTGTGCATTAATTGTAACTGTAATTATTGCAACAATACTGTCTAAAAAAGCAGGAACGATGGTTAGTGATCAGGATTTGGAAAAACATGCAGACAATAAAAAACTTCCAACTTTTATTCAGGCATTTGCAGGTCCGCTGACAGTTATTATACTATTGGCACTGCGTCCGATATTTTCTATTGTAATTGATCCATTGATCGCCCTTCCACTTGGCGGTCTGGTGTGTGCAATTGCATGTGGAAGCCTGGTACAATTCCGTGAGTTTGCTGAATTTGGTCTTAGTAAGGTGGCAGGAGTATCTATTCTTCTTATTGGAACAGGAACTATTGCAGGAATCATTAAAGCATCTGCTTTACAGTATGATGTGATTTCTCTATTGGAAATGATGAAGATGCCGGCATTTATTCTTGCGCCGATTGCAGGTATTCTGATGGCAGGAGCTACTGCATCTACTACAGCCGGTGCGACCATTGCGTCTCAGACTTTTGCACAAACACTGTTAAATGCAGGAATTCCGGCTATTTCCGCAGGAGCTATGATTCATGCCGGTGCAACAGTAATCGATTCTCTGCCGCATGGTTCTTTTTTCCACGCGACAGGTGGTTCTGTAGGAATGAATATTAAGGAAAGAATGAAATTGATTCCGTTTGAGGCATGTATTGGTCTTACGAGTACAATTGTGGCGGTAATTGTGTACCTGATATAAAGATATCAAATCCTGATACTACAGTTTCCCAGCCAGGTACAGAAGAACGGCATCTTTAAATCTACGTGGATTCAGCCCGGTTTTTCTGTAGATATGATTGAGTTTGTATTGAAGTGTGTTTTTGTGTAAAAAAAGCTTTTCACAGGTATTATGCAGAGACATATCCTGATCAAAATAGGTGGTTATAATTTTGAGTTCTTCTCCGGTAAGATTTGTAATAGTCCGGGAGAGGAACTCTTCTTTTTCTTGTTTCCCTGATCCGGAGAGAAGGAGTTCCAGCGTGAGATTATCATACATTACAAAATTTTTGTCAGGATTAGTTATGCTTTTTAAAGCCGTCACAGCGGAAGAATAAGATTCTGCCAGCTGATAGATGGAAGTGCTCTTTCCAACTGCGATTTTCAGAAGCTTCTGCTGTTCTGCGGCAAACTGCTTTAGTATAAAGGATTTTCTGTCAAAAAGTTCAGAATCTGCAACTGCCAGATACTCATCTGGATAATGAAAGGCATATAAATTCAGAGGAAAAATGGAAAACATCTGAGTTACTTTCTGTTCCAGAAGTGAAAAATTAGCCATATTATATCTTGCATTTATCTGTAGTAATATGAGTCGTTTGGAAGTTCGAACATCTACAGAAAACTCTGCCAGGAGACTCTGGATATATTCCATATTGAGATTCTGATTACGAATCAGAGAATCGATGATATACTGACGTTTATCATTTTGATTACGGCTGATCATATTCAGCTCCTGTTCGCGGATTAGAAGATTGGTGATGCGTTCTGCCAGATGGGCATACTTTCTCACGGTATCTGGTTTACCGGTAATACCGATCACAGCCAGTAAAGACTGGTTATGGTAAACCGGCATATTAATCCCCTTCTGACTGCCGTAGAAACTATTGTCAGAAGATACTTCGATAGTATTTCCTGTGGCTGCAGCTTTCTGCCCGATTTCGTGGAAAGTTCCAACTCTTTCCGGATTAGTGCTGGCAAAAATAATCCCGGACTGATCAATAAAATTAACATCCTGGCCGCATACGTCTTTTACAGTATTGACAATCTGTGTAGCAAGGGAGTGATCTATTTTTATCTGCATGATAATTTCTCCATTATATGAATTCTTCAGGGAATTGTGCTATCTATTGATATTGTATCCTATATGTGTTTAGGATACAATTGTTAGTTTTTATCATTGCCGGTTTCTTACAGACTGATAAAAACAAAAAACTTGAGGCACATAGTAAATTGTAATTTTATGTTTCCCTTTTGTAGAAATTGCAATGTTGAGAAACCTGAGAAGATATAGTAAAATTATTGCAGTAACTATTTATGCCACTGGTAGTGTCACAAATAGGAAAATAATTATATGGGTAAAATGAAATCAATTTAGGATAATTGTCTCATATGAATTATTTATGAGGATTGCTATAGAAAAAAATTAATGGTATATAAGGGAGAAACCATATGACATTAACACAGATGAATTATATCATCACAATTTCCGAAACCGGTTCATTGAATAAAGCTGCGGAGGCGTTGTATATTTCCCAGCCTTCTCTGACCAATGCTGTGAAGGAGCTGGAGAAGGAGCTTGGAATCATTATATTCAACCGTAGCGGCCGTGGTGTGACGCTGACCAATGACGGGACAGAATTTCTGATGTATGCCCGTCAGATATATGGACAGTATGAGAGTGTGGTTGAGAAATACAGTGAGGGTGGTTCCTATAAGAAGAAATTTGGCGTTTCCACCCAGCATTATTCTTTTGCAGTGAAAGCATTCGTGGATATGGTGCAGAAGTTTGATGTGTCAGAATATGAATTTGCCATCAGGGAGACAAAGACTGCAGATGTGATCAGTGACGTCAGCACCATGAAAAGCGAGGTGGGAGTACTTTATCTCAGTGATTTCAACAGAAAGGCACTGCTAAAGCTTCTCCATTCTGCGAATCTGGAGTTTCATCATTTGATTGACTGTCAGGCATATGTATATTTGTGGAAAAATCATCCACTGGCAAATGAGAAATCCATCAGCTACAGCCAGTTGGCAAAATACCCCTGCTTGTCCTTCGAACAGGGAGATAAGAGCAGTTTTTATTTGTCAGAGGAGATTCTGTCTACCAATGAATATTCCAGAACAGTCAAGGCTTCGGATCGGGCGACTATGCTGAATCTGATGGTAGGACTCAATGGCTACACTCTGTGTTCCGGAATCATCTGCGAGGAGCTGAATGGCAGTGACTACCTGGCAATTCCCTTCGAAGGGGATGAGCAGAACCAGAACAGCGACATGGAGATTGGCTATATTACCAGAAAGAATTCAATCCTCAGCAAGGTGGGGAATCTGTATGTCTCTTCATTGAAGAAATATCTGGAGCAGAATACAATTTCGGAGTAATCAGTAACTGAGAGTCTGGATTATCTGATTACGATTCTGCCGCATATTGTAGGACAGATATTGTAAGGGAGAAAAACATGAATCTTGAATATATTTGTGAACAGATGGTACGCATTCTGCATGGAAATATTACCTGTATCAGCGAATCTGGTGCAATAGAAGCCTGTTATGGGGACATGGCGGCGCAGTGTAATCCTTTATTTACGGATCCGGAATTTCTGTCTGCTGTTCATGAGCGTGAGAGAAAAGATTATCCGGATCTTTTTTATGAGAAAGATACGATTCTTTATGCGGTCGTTTCATTAGAAAATGCAAAAATTGTGGCAGGTCCTGTCAGCACTGAAAAGCATACAAAAGATTCAGAACATTATCTGATGCAGCACCACCATATCAGTGATGAGACGGGCTTTCGTCTGTCGTTTTGTGAGCTTAAAGTGTTTGTCTCAGGAATTCTGATGCTCTATCATATGATAACAGGAAAAGAACTGACGATTAATGATCTCTGGCAGAAGAATGGAATTCGGGAAACAGATATTATAGAAGTGAAAGGACAGATTTCCAGCGTTATTTTTGAGCATCAGGAGCAGGAACTTCCACATAATCCTTATGATCAGGAAGTGCGTGAATTGGATAGTATCCGTCATGGAGATGTGGAAATGCTTAACCGCAGTTTAGCTGAAACTTATCGTGGAGAAGTAGGACAGCTTGCCAAAAATCAAGTCCGCCAGGCGAAGAATATTGCCATCTGTGTTATCGCACTTGCATCCCGTGCAGCCATCAGCGGGGGAATGATTCCGGAAGAGGCTTTTTCCATGGTGGATGGTTACATTATGAAGATTGAGGATATGAATAATGCAGTAAAAATCGATTCCATGATGCGTCAGGCAGAATACGAATTTGCAGAATGTGTGGCAGAAATTCATAAGAATCAGCAGAAAAATGAGCTGGTTGAGTGGACAAAGAATTATATTTATCAGAATCTCCACAGTGATATCGTTATAGGAGAGATTGGGCAGAAAATAGGGGTAAATACAAGCTATTTATCGGATCTTTTTCATAAGGTTGAGGGGACTACTATACAGCAGTATATCCGTAAAGAGAAAATACGCCTTGCGGAAAATATGCTTCGTTATTCTGATTATGAAGTAAAAGAAATTGCCAGTTATCTGTCTTTTTGTTCTCAAAGTTACTTTGGAAATATTTTCCGGCAGCAGACGGGGATGACACCTGCCAGATACAGAAAGAAATATGGAAAATGGAAAGAACCAAAATAAATGATAGTTTGCAAAAATAAATTATATAATATCCGAAAAATCTCTGTTAATATACATGCATAAGCAAAGCAAAACAGGGAGGAAAGATGATGCTTTTTAAAAAATTTACAAATGAAAATGCATCCGAAAAAGTTACGGTTAAAGAACGTCTGGCTTATGGATGTGGAGACTTTTCAAGTAACATTATGTATTCTGCAATGGCAGCATTTCTGTCATTTGGTTACACAGATGTAGTCGGGGTAAGTGCTGCGGCAAAAAGTCAGTTTGAGAAATTTATGATTGGTTGAAATAATATAGTGTAAGATCTGGAGGATATATTATAATGAAGAAACTTCTCTACGGAGCAGCATATTATGATGAGTATATGCCATATGACCGCCTGCAGCAGGATGTGGCAATGATGAAAAAGGCAGGAATCAATACAGTAAGGATCGCAGAATCCACATGGAGCACCTGTGAACCACAGGAAGGTGTTTTTGATTTCTCACATGTGGAACGTGTTATGGACGCAATGGAGGAAGCCGGGATCAATGTGATCATCGGAACTCCTACATATGCAATCCCTACATGGATGGTGAAATCTCACCCGGATGTTATGGCAGAAACCGTAAAGGGCAGAGGAATCTATGGAGCCCGTCAGATTATGGACATCACTCATCCGGTGTATCGTTTCTATGCAGAGCGTGTGATCCGTAAATTAATGGAGTGTACCGCACACAGAAAATGCGTTATTGGTTTTCAGGTAGACAATGAAACCAAATACTACGGAACAGCTGGAAAGAATGTTCAGGAGAAATTTGTGAAATACCTCCGCAAGAAATTCAATAATGATCTGGATGCCATGAATCATGAATTTGGTCTGGATTACTGGAGTAACCGTATCAATGCGTGGGAAGATTTCCCTGATGTGAGAGGAACGATCAACGGAAGCCTCGGAGCAGAATTTGAGAAGTTCCAGAGAACGTTGGTGGACGAATTCTTAAGCTGGCAGGCAGATATCGTAAATGAATACCGTAGAGAGGATCAGTTTATTACACACAATTTTGACTTTGAATGGCGGGGATATTCCTATGGAGTACAGCCTGATGTAAACCATTACCATGCAGCGAAGGCACTGACGATTGCAGGCACAGATATTTATCATCCAACACAGGATGATCTGACAGGGGCAGAGATTGCATTTGGCGGAGATATGACTCGTTCTTTAAAGAGAGATAACTATCTTGTTCTGGAAACAGAAGCTCAGGGTTATCCGGGATGGACTCCGTACAAGGGACAGCTCAGACTTCAGGGTTATAGTCACCTTGCAAGTGGTTCTAACAGCGTAATGTACTGGCATTGGCATTCTATTCATAATTCTTTTGAGACATACTGGAAGGGACTTCTCAGTCATGACATGCAGGAGAATGCGCCATATCGCGAAGCATGTATTATGGGTAAGGAATTCTCAGAAATCGGAAGTCATCTGGTGAATCTGAAGAAGAAAAATGATGTCGCTATCCTTGTAAGTAATGAGGCATTAACGGCTCTCAAGTGGTTCGGAATCGAAGCAACTGCGGCAGGAAATAATGGCATTGGATATAATGATGTTGTTCGCTGGATTTATGATGCACTGTATCAGATGAATATTGAGTGTGACTTCGTATGGCCGGAATCTGATAATCTGGAACAGTATAAAGCAATCTTTGTCCCGGCACTCTATGCAGCACCAGATGAACTTCTGGAAAGACTGAAACAGTATGTGGCAGATGGTGGCACGTTGGTGGCAACATTTAAGACTGCCTTTGCGAATGAGAATATTAAGGTAAGTCATGAAATGCAGCCGCATATTTTAAGTAATTGCTTCGGAATCAACTATCAGCAGTTTACCTTCCCGAAGAATGTCGGACTGACTGGAAGTATTATCCGAGAAAGTGGTGCAGATGAAGCAGATAAGAAAAATGAAACAAAAGAAATTATTGAGACTGAAGAAAATACAGATGTGCCTGCAACAGCTAAAGTATTCATGGAATTATTAATGCCACAGGAAGCTGAAGTTCTGGCATCTTATGACCATTATAATTGGAAAGAATATGCAGCAATCACTAAGAATCATTATGAAAAAGGAACTGCCATCTACATTGGTTGCATGACAGATGACAACACTTTAAAAGCAGTGATCACAGAAGCACTTAAGAGTGCAGAGGTAGAGCTTCCGGAATATAGATGGCCGGTGATCGTAAGAAAAGGAACCAATGATCTGGGAAAATGTGTCAGATATATCCTAAACTATTCCGCAGAAGAACAGAAAGTTTCTTATTATGGCAAAAATGGTACAGAGTTGTTATCAGGAGAATCTGTACAGGATGGAGAAAGCATCACGGTTTCACCATGGAATGTAAAAATTGTTGAAGAAGCATAAAATATAGGTAATGTAAAACACAGGGAGATTTTTCTTATAGATATTCCTGTGTTTTATATTGCCTTTAAATATTGATATTATATTGTGCAAAAACTATAAAAGACAAAAAACTAACAAATGAATGACAAAATAACAAACAAAAAGGACATAATTCTTTCTTTAAATGAATGTAAAAATTGATAAAATATTCTTATGGAAAACACAGAGATATATACAAATATCACAATTAGGGAGGAAAGAAATAAGATGAAAAAATTTACAGTGTGTTTACTGATCGGTGCAATGGCTGCAAGTATGCTTACCGGCTGTGGAAGCAATGGTGGAAGTTCTGATTCTTCAGACTCAAAAGCAGACAGCAGTTCAGAAACAATGACTATTATGATGAACGGTTCTGATTCAGATGCATATATGGAAGGATACCGTAAGATCATTGATGGATTTAATGAGTCCAACGAGTATGGAGTAAAGGTAGAAATTCAGAACGTAACCAACTCTGACTATAAGACAAAACTGACAACAATGATGGCTTCTGACTCTGAAACAGATATTATCTTTACATGGGAACTTGGATATCTTGAAAACTTTGTAAATGGTGATAAGATTGTCAGCCTTCAGAAATATCTGGATGAAGACGAGGACTGGAAAAATAGTTTCAATGGAGGTATTTTAGAGCCTTTAACATATGATGGTGAAGTATATGCAATCCCAACTCAGCAGAGTACAGCTATCATGTATTATAACAAAGCAATTTTTGATAAATATGGTCTTGAAGTTCCGACTACATATGATGAGTATGTGCAGGTATGCGACACATTAAAAGAAAATGGAGTTACACCTGTTGCATTAGCTTCTACAGCGGATGATGCATGGCTTGTATCTCAGTATATCCAGCAGCTGAGTGATGGAATTAAAGGCGAGGATTTATTCAACTCTATAAAAGACGGCACAGGAAAATGGAACGATGAAGGTATGGTTGAAGCTGGTAAACTGTTCCAGAAAGAAGTTAATAAAGGATATTTCGAAGATGGATTTACCGGAGTATCAAGAGAAGAGGCACAGTTACAATTTGCAAATGGACAGACAGCAATGTACTTCAACGGATGTTGGGAAATCTCCAATCTGGATAAGAAAGAGAATGCTGCAGAAGCAGAAAATATTAGTTGCTTCTTAATGCCGGCAGTAAATGAAGAATATGCAGGTGTAGAAGTTGGCTCTGTTGACACTTCTTATGCGATTACTAAGAACTGCAAGAATGTAGATGCTGCAGTAGCGCTGTTAAAATATATGACAAACGAAGAATCAACTTCTTCATTACTTTATGATTATGGACGTTTCCCAAGTACAAACATTGATATCGACGATTCAAAATTAACACCGCTGTGTGCAGATTTCGTAAATCTTCTGGGAGATGCAAAGGCACAGACGCCATGGTTTGACCGTGTAGATACTGATCTTGGAAATGAATTTAACAATACAGCAATTGGAATTGCAAACGGTGATGATGTGCAGGAAGCATTTGATACCCTGCAGTCTTATGCAGAAAGCAAGAGTAAATAACAGATTGTTAAATAAATTGGCGGAACCTGAGATTTTACATTGGGTTCCGCTTGTTAAAAGGGAGAGTTGTCTATGAATAAAGTAATGGGTAATAAGAAAACCATAGCACTTTTTGTATTGCCTGCATTTATTATTTATGCAATCTTTGCATTAGCTCCTATTTTTTATAATGTGTATCTTTCATTATTTGATACAGACCTGATGTCAAAGATGAACTTTGTAGGAATCAAAAATTATCTGAGTCTTTTCAGTGATAAAACATTTAAACATGCATTTGGAAATAATATTCTGATGGTTGTCGGATCTTTGGTGGCACATATGCCATTAGCAATGTTCTTTGGTAATGCAATCTTCAAAAAAATCAAAGGTGCATCATTTTTCCAGACTGTATTTTTCCTTCCATGCGTAATCTGTGGTGTAGCAGTTGGTCTTACATGGACATTCATTTACAATGGTAATTATGGTCTGCTCAATGGTTTCTTAAAAGCAATCGGACTTGGTGGTTTGCAGCAGATGTGGCTGGCTAATAAAGAAACGGCAATGCTTTGCATTATCATTGTTATTATGTGGCAGTATGTTGGTTATCATATGGTAATTCAGTTGGCTGCAATGAGAAATATTGATTCTTCTTTCTATGAGGCTGCTGAGATTGATGGTGCTACAGGCTGGCAGCAGTTTAAATACATCACATTCCCACTTATCAAACCAATTCTGAAAATTGACGCAGTTCTGATCATTACAGGTTCTCTGAAATATTACGATCTGGTTGCTGTTATGACTTCAGGTGGACCAAACCATGCAACAGAGGTTATGTCTACATACATGTATTATCAGTCATTTAATATTCTGAATTATGGATATGCCAGTGCAATCGGTGTTGTCTTAATGTTACTGTGTATATTATCTGTAGGAATTTCCAACAGAGTATTCAAGACAGACGAAACAGTGTAGGAGGTGTAGAAAAAATGAAAAGAAGTGCCTCAGAAAATATATGGCTGGTTATTAAATATGTATTACTGATTGGATTTACAATTCTTTGTATTTATCCTCTTATATGGCTGCTTTTGGCATCATTTAAAACGAATGCTGAGTTGTATACGAATACATGGGGATTACCGGAACAGTGGTCAATGACAAATTATGTAAATGCAGTTGTAAAAGGTGGTGTATTCAGATACTTTGGAAACTCAGTTATTATTGCTGTTTCTGCGGTTCTGGTTACTGTAATCCTTGCGACAATGGCATCTTATGCAATTACCAGAATGCATTGGAAGCTTGCAAACCTTACACATAGTATTTTCCTTTTGGGATGATGATTCCTATTTATGCCCTGGTAATTCCTCTGTTTTCTATTTTTAAGGGGATGGGGCTTCTGGATACACATCTTGCTGTTATTATTCCGCAGATTGCTGTAGGATTTCCGATGGCCATTTTCATTATCTGCGGATTTATGAGAAGTATTCCGACAGAACTTGAAGAGGCAGCAATTATTGACGGATGTACAGTATTTCAGTGCTTCTTTAAGATTATCCTGCCAATAGCAAAATCTTCAGTTGTAACAGTTGCAGTTGTTCAGTTTATCAATGTGTGGAATGATCTTCTGTTGCCGAGAATTTTCCTCACGGACAGTTCCAAAATGACGCTGCCGGTAGGACTTACCAACTTCCAGGCGATGTATTCTACAGATTATGTAGGTATGATCGCGGCAGTTATTATTACAATTATTCCTAGCATTGTAGTTTATATTTTATTACATAAGCAAATTATGGAAGGTATGGTTGCAGGTGCTGTAAAAGGATGATATGATTCAGAAAAAAGAAATCACTGCTTCTTATATGGGGCAGTGATTCTTTGAATCAGGAAAAGGTGGTAATGTTATGAATTTGTTGATTGCAGATGATGAGGCTGTAATTCGCAGGGGACTGCTGAGTCTTGACTGGAAATCAATAGGAATTACAGATGTGTATTCGGTTGCAAATGGAGTAGAAGCGAAAGAACTTTTATTGAGCACATCGATAGATCTGGTTATTTTTGATATCAGAATGCCCGGTTTCAGTGGACTGGAACTGGCGCAGATGGTGAAAGAACGGTCTATGGATGTGGCCGTTGTACTTTTATCTGGATTTTCAGAATTCGAATATGCAAGATCGGCAATGCGATATGGTGTATATGAATATCTGCTTAAACCGGTTTCTCCAAATGAACTGATGGAAACAATGCATAACGTTATGCACCGTCTGGAACAGAAAAGATTTGAACAGAAGTTATTAAGCCAGAAGGATGAATTTGGGGAAAAGCATGATGCGGTATCGCAGGTAAACAGTCTTTTTGTACAGTCGTCCAATACGATTAAATCTATTTTGACAGATATTGCACAGAACTATGAACAGAATATTTCTTTATCAGACCTTGCTGAGAAATATCATTTTTCAGAGAGTTACATTTCACGTAAGATAAAAAAAGAAACAGGTTACACTTTTGTAGATATTTTAAACGGAATCCGCCTGATGTGTGCAGCCAGTCTTATCAAAACAGGTGAAAAGATAAGTGATGTGTGTGAAAAAACAGGGTTTAATGACCAGCATTATTTTTCACAGCTGTTTAAGAAAACATTTGGATGTACGCCGTCAAATTATAGAAATGAAAATGGTGAAAATTTCCCGGGACTTTATGAAATACTGAATAGTAAATCAGGAAATGGAAAGTGATATGAGAAGGCGCGATAAATTAAAACAAACTGGTGTTTTAAAAACAAATGGAAGTTTGATGAATAAGATTTTTAAAGTCTATATGTTGTTAATGTTTGTTTCATGTGTTGTTCTGCTGGGTGTTTTCGGAATTCGTTTTTCCAGTGTTTATAACTCACAGGCAAGATCACATATGAACGATGTTACTGTAGCAGCAGAAACAGGATTGGAAGAAAGAATCAGCCAGATTGATCAGCTCTCTGTGTCGATTCTGATCAATAACAGTGTACAAAAGAACTTAAAGGAAATCAATTATCAGACACTGGTGAATCCGGAAAATACATCCTTTCAAACTGAAAAAGCAGCGATTTCCAGTGAAATCCGAGGAAGTGTTTTTAATGTCCCGGGAATTGTTTCGGCCAGGATTTTTTCTCTGGATAATGTGGAAATTGTAATAGGAACATCTGGCAAAAGAATCAAAGCAGATGATATTACAAAAGAAAAAATCTATGACCAAAATGGAGGGGCACTGTGGGCAGACGATGAAGAAAATGGAATGATTGGGTTATATCGTGCCATTCTAAGTGTTGATGATTTTAAACCTATCGGATATATGATTATTGAGTGTAAAAATTCATATTTCAGCGAAAAACTTCAATCTGTTCCCAGCACGTATAAAAATCGTTTTTACCTTTTGAATAATGATATGGACATTATCGTATCCAGTGAGAAAAATATGTGTGGAAATTCTTTTCCACTGGAAACGAGAGATTTTAAGAATGTAAAAATTGTCAAGGATCCCAGTACAGGAGAGAATAGTTATTTTACATATCAGTATGTGAATAATGGGTGGCTTCTGGTTTCCACTATCAATGTGGGGCAGTTGTGGAAGAATATAGGAATTGCCCTTCTGAGTGTACTTCTTACGTTTGGAATCGTGCTTCTGGTGTCTCTGGTAATAATGAGACATGCCGCCAGAGTTATGGTAAAACCGACAAAGAAGCTGGTGGATAGTATGACTGCATATCAGGAAGGAAACTTTGATTCCCGATTCAAGGTGGAAAGTCAGGATGAGATCAGCCAGATTGGTATGGTCTATAACCAGATGGCAGATAAGGTACAGAATCTGATAGAGAAGAATTATACGCTGGAAATTGCAAACAGAGAGGCTGAAATTGAATTTCTGAAAATGCAGATCAACCCTCATTTTTTGTATAACTGTCTGGATACGATAAGCTGGCTTGGTTTTTCAAATGGAAACAGTGAAATAACGGATCTGGCAGTTGCTTTGGGAAAATTTCTCCGGGCAAGTATCAAAAGGGAAGACTATTATACGGTAAAACAGGAAATGGAGGTTGTAGATAACTATTTATTTATCCAGAAATACAGATTTGGAGATAAAATAGAAATTAGACATAATATCCCTGATGAAGTACTGAATTTCTATATACCAAGCTTTATCATTCAGCCGGTTATAGAAAACAGTATCGTACATGGTCTGGAGGAACAGATAGAAAAAGGAATCCTGTGGATCAACATTCAGCTATGTGATGGTAAATATCTTCAATTTAATCTTACAGATAATGGAAAGGGAATGGATGAAGATCAGTTAAAACAGGTTATTCAGAATTATAGCGATAAAAATAAAAAAACAGTATTGGATTGAGTAATGTATATCGAAGGCTGAATTTGTTATATGGAGAAGCATGTGAATTCAATGTGACAAGTGTAGCGGGAGAAGGAACAGAGGTGACTTTCAGGATTCCTGTGATGCAGGTACCTGGCAATCATACTCTGAATGAAACATAACTGTTTGGTATTTTTACAGGATAGGACAGTAAATGATTTAAAGGTTTCAATGAGACAAGTTATAAGAGACATGAAATGTTTGTTGGAGGACATGACAATGAATGCAAAACAGAACTACAAATGGAACGAACTGACAATGGGAACCTGTTATTATCCGGAGCACTGGGATAAGAAACTCTGGCAGATGATCTTGACAGAATGAAGAAGGCCGGAATTTCTGTAATCCGTATTGCAGAGTTTGCATGGAGCAAAGTAGAGCCGGAGGAAGGTGTTTTTACCTATGATTTTTTTGATGAATTTCTGGACCTGTGCAGTGAAAAGCAGATGAAAGTTATCTTCGGAACACCTACAGCAACTCCTCCTGCATGGCTGACAGAAAAATATCCGGAAGTCTTAAATGCACGGAAAGATGGTGTGCTTCTCAGACATGGAGGAAGAAGACATTATAATTATAACTCACCGGTTTATCAGAGACTTTGTGCAAGAGTTGTGGAGAGAGAAGCTGCTCATTATGCGAAACATCCGGCAATCGTGGGATGGCAGATTGATAATGAAATCAACTGTGAAGTGAATGAGTTTTATTCAGAGGCAGATTCTGTTGCGTTTCGTGAATTTCTCAGAAAACAGTATGGAACTCTGGAGAAATTAAATGAAGCATGGGGAACTACCTTCTGGAATCAGACTTATACAGCATGGGATCAGATTTATGTTCTGCGCCCGGTTTTAAGTCAGGGAATTAATCCTCATCAGCATCTGGATTATATCAGATTTATTTCAGAGAGTGCCCGTCATTTCTGTAAAATGCAGGCAGAGATTATCAAAAAATATGTAAAACCGGAAGACTATATCACAACAAATGGTAAATTCTGGAATCTCGACAATCATAAAATGGAGAAAGAGTCTCTTGATGTTTATTGTTATGATTCTTATCCGGATTTTGCATTTGGTCTGGATCGTGATCCGCTGCACTGTGATGATCTGAATGATCGTAAATGGTCTCATAATCTCGCAGAGGTACGTTCTATTTGCCCTCATTTTGGAATTATGGAACAGCAGTCCGGTGGAAATGGCTGGACAACCAGAATGGAAGCACCGTCTCCGCGTCCGGGACAGTTAACTCTCTGGGCAATGCAGAGTGTAGCTCATGGTGCTGATTATATTTCTTTCTTCCGCTGGAGAACTTGTACATTTGGCACAGAAATCTACTGGCATGGAATTCTGGATTATGATAATCGTGAGAATCGTAAATACAGAGAGGTTCAGGATTTCTATAGGAAGTTAAAAGCAATTGACGGTGTATGCAATTCGGAATATAAAGCAGCATTTGCAATCGTTAAGGATTATGATAACGAATGGGATACTTCTGTAGACGCATGGCATAACAGAGTTGCAGGAGCAAGTGAGCAGGGAATCTTTAAAGCTGCTCAGCTGACACATACACCATACGATATGGTATATCTGCAGGAGGACAGTGAACTTACAGATCTGACGAAATATCCGGTACTGTTTTATGCACATCCGGTACTGATCAGTGAAGAACGTGTGAAACTTCTGAAAGATATGTAGAGCAGGGAGGAACATTAGTTATCGGATGCCGTTCAGGTTATAAAGATATGAATGGCAAATGTGTGATGCTTCCACAGCCGGGGCTGCTGGCAGAACTCACCGGTACAGATGTACGTGATTTTACATTTACAAGTCCTGCAGAAGACGAGGTATTTGCAGAGTTTGGCGATAAGAAAATACCAATGCCGGTATTTAATGATATCATTACACCGCTGGAAGGCACAAAAACACTGGCCGTCTATGGAAACAGTTATTATGAAGGAAATCCTGCGCTTACCTGCCATGCAGTTGGCAAAGGACAGGTACTCCATCTGGGTGCAACTTTCAATAAGGAAAATACTGAAGCATTGTTTGATTATCTGAAGATTAAAGAGCCATTTAAAGAATATATTGAAGCTCCGGAAACAGCGGAAGTGATTATGCGTGAGAAGGATGGAGAGAAATACATTTTTGTATTAAACTACCAGGCTGAAAAGATTGAATATACACTTCAGAAACCAATGATCGCACTTTATGATAAAACAGAAGCAACAGGAAGATGTTCACTTCCTGCATTTGGAACTGCTGTGTATAAAGTAATAGAATAAAAAGTATTTCGAGAGTTACCGAAAGAATATAAAGACGGGGACTGACTAAAAACTGCTATAGAAACAAGAATGATATATTTGGCTTATTATTCAAAGAAACATATATCAGGAAATGTTTGATATAGCAGTCTTTTGATGGATTATTCCCCAGGTAATTTCACATAACGTGCCTGATGCTGAACGGCCGGAAGAAATTTATTTAATTCCTTTCGTATATTGTATTATTCTTTTTTGGTTGTTTTGTTTCCTTGTATTTCTGCGGGCTGCAGCCCTTTACTCTGGAGAATACCTTGGCATAGTAGTTGGAGTCTGTGAAGCCGGATTTCTGGGCGACTTCCATGATGCTGTCATCGGAGCTGAGGAGAAATTCAAGGCTCCGTTCCACCCGGTATTCCTGCAGGAATGTAAACAGGGATACGTTCATGTATCTCTTGAATAACCGGCTGCATTCGCTCTCGCAGAGGTGGATTTCCTCTGCGATATCTTTCATCTGGATTTTGTTCATGTAATTGTGTTCCAGATAATCCATGATCTCACGCATACGGTTGCGCTCCAGTTTGCTGTGTTCCGTATAGGGGAGGTTCTCCGGGAGATTCTGCAGCATACAGCGCCACAGCTTCTGCAGAGTTCCGGTGATATCCAGTTCGTAAAATTCCTTTTTCTCTTCATACAGAGTTATGATTTCTCTCACATATTCGGAAAAAATTTCATGCCAGGGCTGCGAATAGTCAATGTAGACTGCAGGAATGGAGAAATTGTGTAAAAATGGCTCCACATATTTCCTGCGCAGGATACTTCCGTAGGACCATAGATAATCTTTGGCAGAAAAGTGATGGAGACATATTTGCCGTCTTTCATATCTTCCATGAAGCCTGCGTGGAGTACATTGGCATTTCCCAGAAGGATATCTCCTGCTTTCATGTGTAGGTACACTGGTTTACTTTATAGAGAATCTGTCCATCCAGGACAAGGGTGATTTCTATCTCAGGATGCCAGTGCCAGAGAAAGGAGCCGGATTTGTAGCCGGAAAGTTTCTCGTAGCTTACCAGCAGCGGAAATTCATCACTGCCATGTTTCTTCAGTTCTTTCTGTGAGCCGTCGGTTATGATCTCTGCCATTATATATGCGTCCTCCATTGAGAATATATGATGATCTTTAATTATCCTATCTTATAGCAATTCCGGAAAATATTGCAGACAACCTGCTGCATCAGAGAAAGACCGTTATGCGAAATTGCTGTTGATGACTTATATAATATATTGTACACTTATATAGATATAAACGCAAGATTTTACTATTTTCCCCTTAGATTATCAAGGAATTTTATAACACAGCAGGGTATACTTTAATTCAAGAGTGTAGCTGATAAGGCTGCTCCCAAACTTTCATACACATATTCCCGTCTGCCGCTGGTTTTCACACCTGCACTGCCACTGTAAACCGTGAAAATTGTCAGTACATAGTACTCATAAAACTATGTATCAGCGGTCAGACCGGAAAAATGAACGGAGGATTTTTACAATGAATATTCCAAATAAAAATGAATTGACACGTATTTACGGCGAAGCAGAGAAATCAGCAGCACGTTTTCAGGCTGTAGCTGATCATTTCGCAGAAATTTACCATCATGATATAGCAGAATTTTTTACAGCACCGGGAAGAACAGAGATCATCGGAAACCATACAGATCATAATGGCGGCCGTGTGATTGCAGGCAGTATTGATATGGATACCATCGGTGCAGCTTACCCGAACAACAGCAGTGTTATCCGTATCACCAGTGAAGGATATGACAAGGAAGTTGTCGTAGACATCAATGATCTTGCCAGCGTACCGAAGGCTCAGGGAACCGTATCTCTGGTAGCAGGTATGGTGGAAGCTATTCAGAAATTCGGTTTTAAAGTAGCCGGTTTTGATGCTTATGTGACCACAAATGTAATCCGCGCAGCAGGTGTAAGCTCTTCTGCATCTTTCGAAATGCTGGTATGTTCCATCATCAATTATTTCTTTAATAATGGTGCAATGACATATATCAACTATGCAAAAGCAGGACAGTATGCTGAGAACGTATACTGGCTGAAGGCTTCCGGATTAATGGATCAGCTTGCATGTGCAGTTGGCGGACCGATCCTTCTGGACTTCTCAGACAGAGAGAATCCTAAATATGAGAAAGTAACTTCTCTTTCCATGATTATGATCATCATCTTGTAATCGTTAATACAGGAAAAGGTCATGCTGATTTAAGTGAAGAATACTCTGAGATCCCTATGGAAATGAAAGAAGCAGCCAAGGCAGCAGGAGCAGAGCTTCTCTGTGAGACAACTCTTGACAAAGTGCTTGCAAATATGGATAAGATCGATAATGACAGAGCAATCTTAAGAGCGATTCATTTCTTCAAAGAGAACGAACGTGTAGAGAGAGCTGCAAAAGCAGTTGAAGAGAAAGACGGTGAGACTGTACTGAAGCTTCTCAGTGAATCCGGAAAATCTTCCTGGGAATTACTTCAGAACTGCTATCCGATCAAAGCATATACAGAGCAGAAGATTTCTGTTGCGCTTGCTCTTACAGATCTCTTCCTTGAGAAACTGGGCAAAGGTATCTGCCGTATCCATGGAGGCGGATTTGCAGGTGTTATCATGTGTGTGGTACCGGAGGAAGAGACAGAGAACTATGTTTCCTATATTTCTGAATTTGCAGGAAAAGAGAACGTATATCCGATGAATATCCGCGCAGTCGGTGCAGTACATATTGAAAAGTAAATATGCCGCAAAGGGTGTTACTGAACATAAAATTATGAGCAGCCAGCGAAGCGGATTGTGAATATCTGTTTGACAAATATTGAGTTAGATGTTATCAGGAAAAACAGGCAGCAGTAAGGTGGATTGGATTGGCATACACTTTACTGCTGTTTTTTTGATGGAAGTTTCCTGTTTTGCTTTTCAATGCAAAATTCCTGTATTATAATTGTGATAATGTATAATTATGATAAGGATATATGGTGATTTTTTGTAGATAATGCATTTTGTATCTGTTTATCAGAATGTGAAATTTACAGGAATTGCTACAGAATTATCAGGTATCTAACCGAATAAACTGCGGAGCAGTTATTCGATGTAGAGCCGCATAACAAAGCGGATGATTTTTATCCGCTTGACATGAGGGGGAAGGAATAATGAAAAAAAGGTGGACAATGCGGAGGGCACTGCTTGTTCTGTGCATTGCAAGTGTAGTGTTCGCACTTCTTCTGCAGACATTTCTGTTTCATCAGTCTCTGCGCAGACAGATTCGGGCAGAGAGCATTTCAGATCATGAGATTTCTCTGAATAAAATGCAGACAGATCTGTCTAATTTTATCCACACAATACGAGGGGAAATGCTTACGATCTACAGTGAGCAGGATCTTATCGCAGCTATGCGTGAAGCTGCGGAAAAAGATACAGACATGAAGGATTATTACTGGAGAAGCTGGTATTTTGCAAGGAAGCGTTTTACAAAAGAGGATCAGCTTCTTGCCATGTATCTTTATGATACAAAGGATCATCTGATCAGCAGCTACCGCTACAATTCAGTTACATATCCCAAAGATATTTACAAGGCAGAGTACGATGATAATTCAGACCGGGTTTATGATTATGTGCATGGAAAACGTACAGATCTGATGATTTCCGGATATCACAATTCTGCTGCAAAGAAAGATATTGTGCGATTTGTGCTGAAACTGCATAATTATGATGCAGACAGGAATGCCCTGGGGTATCTGGTCTGTGATATTAACAGTGCGGCACTTACTTCTATTATGGCTAAATATGTAGATGTAGAGCAGGTATGTCTGTGGCTGCAGCCGTTAAATGACCGGGTGATCGCAATGACCGGGGAGGCTTCAGAGAGTCAGTGCAGAATCCAGAAACAGCTTGCAAAGGTTGTACAAAGTCATTATAAATCCGGTGAACTGGAACAGGAGTATGATGGGAATTATCTGATCCAGGTGTCTCAGGAGAATTATAATCTGGAGGCATTTGTGCTTGTCTCACAGTCTCTTCTCACTGCAACGCAGAAGACACTGATCCGAACACTTCTTATTATAATGGGAGCCATGATCTTTGCAATTATGGTGATCGTATTGTTTGTGTCTCAGTGGATGACAAAGCCTGTAGAAGAGATGAGCAGCACTATCACGCGGATCAAGGACGGAGAAACCCAGCTTCGGGTGCAGCCCGTAGGATGGTCCCAGGAGCTGACTACGCTGGGTACGGAATTTAATGAAATGCTTGACCGTATGCAGGTCATGGCGCAGGAAGAACTGCAGCATAAAATGCTGGTAGAGCGTACGGAATACAAAATGCTGCAGGCACAGATCAATCCCCATTTCCTCTATAATACACTGGATACCATGAGCGGGATTGCCAATGCTCAGAACTGTCCGATGGTAAGCGGTATGTGTCATTCACTGTCTGCAATTTTCCGCTACAGTCTGAATATGACAGATGAGCTTTCCACTGTGCAGAATGAGATGGCGCATGTGAGAAATTATCTCTATGTTATGGATGTGAGAAATGGCTCAACGATAGCTTACGATTATCAGATTGACAGCGATACACTGGCAGACCAGATGCCGCGTATCTGCATCCAGCCGGTTGTGGAGAATGCACTTACACATGGTCTCAGAAACGTCCGCCGTAAGGACAAAAAGCTTCTGATCCGTTCAGAACATGTGAATGAGAATCTGGTGATCACAATTCAGGATAATGGTGCGGGAATGGATGCGGAATCTATGAACCGTCTGCTGGATCAGAATGATATGAAACGTGTGGAATCCGGCATTTCCATTGGAATCCTGAATGTTAATGCGCGTCTGAAGAGGCTTTTCGGAGAGAAATACGGACTGCATATTGAAAGTACAGCAGGCGAGGGGACAACTGTGACGATCACAGTCCCGGCTGTTTCTACGGAGAATTCCGGTGATATGGAAAATGTGTAACTGTTCAGTACCTTCACAGTTACGAGCCAAAATGCATTAAAAATCACCTGCGGTGATGGCATTTTGGCTTGTATGTCTCGGGATTTTGGTACTTACGTGCCAAAACACCTCGCGGGATAGTAGACTACTGAATAGTTACAAATTATTAATATAAATATCAGGACATATTCGAAAAATTATTCTTAATCTTTTCAAATATGCTCCGGAAAGGAACTTTTATACCAATGAAAACCAAGATTCAGGATATGACCTCCGGTTCACCGGGACGGTTGGTCATTCTTTTTGCAATTCCCCTGATGCTGGGGAATATCTGTCAGCAGCTTTATACAATGGTGGATACCATGGTCGTTGGCCAGATTGCAGGTGTGGAGGCTCTTGCCGCACTGGGCGCTGTTGACTTTCTGATGTGGGTTGTCACAGGAATATCCACCGGACTCACCCAGGGATTTTCCATTCAGCTCTCCCAGTATTATGGGGCAAAGGATTTCGAAAATCTGCGTAAATCTCTGGCACACAGTTATCGGCTGACCGCATTCATCGCAGTCGGAGTATTGATTCTCAGCCAGTCCTTTGCTTCGCTGGTATTAACAGGGCTACATACACCTTCCAATATTATCGGAATGTCTCTGTTATATCTGCGCATCATTTTCTGTGGCATACCGGCCACAGCAGCCTATAATATGTTTGCCTCTGCCTAAGGGCTATGGGAAACAGTAAAACACCACTGACTGCGATGATCATCGCATCTGTGCTGAATGTTTCACTGGACCTCCTTTTTGTGGCAGGTTTCGGATGGGGTGTGGCAGGAGCAGCAATCGCAACTGTGATCGCACAGAGCTTCTCTGCTGTTTACTGTTTTCTGATTTTACGCAGAATTGATATTGTTCATCTGACCAGAGCAGATTTTATGCCTGCATCCGGCATGAATGCCCGCCTGATGAAGCTTGGTATTCCTGTTGTATTCCAGAATATCATCATCGGTGTGGGCGGTCTGGTAGTCCAGTATGTGATCAATGGCTACGGTTTCCTTTTTGTGGCAGGATTTACAGCTACAAACAAGCTTTATGGTCTGCTGGAAATGGCTGCTATTTCCTATGGATATGCCATCGTTACCTATGTGGGTCAGAATCTGGGAGCCGGAAAGATTGACAGGATCAGGAAAGGTGTCCGCAGCAGTATGCTGCTTTCCCTGCTTACCTCACTGATCATTTCTGCTGCCATGTTTTTATTTGGAAAAAATATTCTCTCACTTTTCATCTCAGGTGAAGCACAGCAGACACAGGAGGTACTTGCAATTGCTTTTAAATACCTCTCTATTATGGCTGCCATGCTCTGGGTTTTGTACTTCCTGTACGTGTACAGATCTGCACTTCAGGGGCTGGGAGATACCTTAATGCCTATGGTAAGTGGTATGGCTGAATTTGTCATGCGTATCAGTGCTGCACTGATCTTTCCCCATTTTATCGGACAGGATGGTATTTTCTTTGCAGAGATTGCAGCATGGAGCGGAGCCACTGTAATCTTATGTATCAGCTATTATGTGCGGATGCATAAATATCATTAAAACAAAACAGGCACATAGTCCCGGATATCCGGTATATGTGCCTGTTTTTGATCAGTCGATCCTGGAGCGTATAAAATTATGTAAGATTCTTAATCCATTTATATTTCTTATAATGTTTATAGACCACCGGCAGTTTAATGATCTCATCCAGATTGAGTACAAAGTAGACAACCATAACCGGCAGTTTCAGGATAAATGCGCAGATGCATCCCAGAGGAACAGTGATACACCACAACGTTACGGAATCACACAGCATTCCAAATTTGGAGTCTCCGCCTGCTGCGAAGATTCCGCCTATTGTCATACAGTTTACTGATTTTCCTGCGATATAATAGGAACAGATCAGCAGCATTTTTTGCAGATATCCGCGGGCTGTCGGGGTGAGATCTACCATTTTGTGATAAATGGGGACAAAACGATCAGGACAAGGCCTGATACAATTCCTGCAATAATCGCAGTTCTGGTAAGTGTCCCGCCTGCCTCTTTTGCTTCCTTCAGGCGGTCTGCACCAAGACGGTTTCCCACTATGATACTGCCTGCATTTCCAAGTCCGAGGCAGAAGCATACAACAAGATTTTTGGAAATATTCGCTATTCCATTGGCGGCAACAGCATCCGTTCCCAGATGTCCCATAATCACAGAATACATGGAAAAACCTATTCCCCATGCAAGATTATTGATCAGTAACGGAACTGTTTTCTGCCAGAAACGGCCAAATAACTTTTTCTCACAGCTTCTGAGACTGAATTTCACAGCTCTGATCCTGCACAATACATAACCAACACTCCACAGGAACTGCACAACTGTTGCAAGTACGGTTGCCAGTGCAGCACCTTTAATCCCCATCTTCGGAAAGCCGGACAGTCCGAAAATGAAAACAGCATTCAATGCAATATTGAGAATTACCATAACCCCATTGATCAGGGTACTCATATTTACTGCACCACAGTTCTTCATGATTGCCAGGAAAGTCTGTGCAATTCCCGAAAACACATAGGAAATGCCAATCACCCTTAAATACTCACTTCCCAGAACGATCAGAGTTTCCTCATTTGTCAGGATTCTCATGAGCTGTTCCGAAAAGAAAAGGGTTCCTGCCAGAAATACTACTGCAATACATCCACAAATCTTTGTCACAAGGCTGAACACCTGGGAAATACCTGTGTAATCCCCTTTTCCATAATATTGTGCCACAAACATATTCTCGCCTGCCATAAATGCAAACATAAACAGATTAAATACAAAAGTAACCTGTGTAGCCAGTGATACAGCTGACATGGCATCCTGACTTAACTTTCCCAGCATGATCGCATCACATGCTCCGACCAGGGCTGTCATGAACTGCTGAAGTGCAATTGGAAGTGCCAGCCTGACTATTTCTTTTCGTAAACTTCGTTTACGCTCATCCATTATCTTTTTTGCTCCTGTATAAAATATTAATGATACTCATCAGTCAATTTTCAGAATCATATTCAGGATTCTTCTTGCGCTGAGACGGATTTCTGCTTCAGTAATAAACCCTTTTTCATATGCTTCTTTTATGCGTTCCGGATATCCTGCTGCCATCTTGATATCGTTTCCTGCTTTTGTCTCGCGGTAGTGTTCTCCAAATGTCCACCAGTCTGTTGTAACCAGTCCGTCAAATCCCCATTCATCCCGGAGAATACCTGTCAGGAGTTCTTTGTTCTCTGAAGCGTGGATGCCGTTGATCAGGTTATAGGAGGACATAATTGTATATGGATGAGCCTCTTTTACAATGATCTCAAACTGTTTCAGATAAATCTCACGGAGTGCTCTCTCTGATACTCTGGAATCAGAATCCTTACGGTTTGTCTCCTTATTATTGGCTGCAAAATGCTTCACACTTGCTCCGATATGCTGAGACTGGATGCCTCTTACCATAGCTGCACCTGTCTTTCCTGCAAGGTACGGATCTTCAGAATAATACTCAAAGTTACGGCCACAGAGCGGGCTTCTGTGAATGTTGCAGGCAGGAGTAAGCCAGATACTGATATTATTTTCTTTTACTTCTTCCGCTCCTGCTTTACCAACTTTCTCTACCAGTTCTTCATCCCAGGTGCTGGCAAGAAGTGTGGCACATGGCCAGGCAGTTGTGTTCACTCCGCATTTCGGAAGAATACGAAGTCCGGCTGGTCCGTCTGCAGTCATCACATTCGGGACTCCGTATTCCGGAAGATTTCCCATTCCAAATGTATTGGCACATCCTGTGTTTGGCTGTCCGCCAAGGAGATTGATACAGTCATCCAATGTCAGGACATCCATAAACTCATCCAATGTCATTTTACCATCTGCTACATCAGAGAAGCGAACTCCCTTGGAATCAAGAAAATCAAGAAAGTCTATTCCTTTTTGTCCTCTTGTATCAGGGCATGGAAGACCGATGGCATATTTATCCTGTCTCGGAAGTCCTTCTTCTTCCACATATTCACGCTGTGGAAGTTCCTCATAAGAACCGTCCGCAAGCATACGTTTCTGAAGATGATATGGTGCTGCATTCCGGCTTAACTGCTCAGTTACTGTATCTTCTTTTACTACATATGTAAAGTCAATCTTCGCTGCATCTCTTACGTTTGTACCAATATAGATTGCATATTCTCCTGCCTCCAGAACATAGGCTGATCTGCATACTTTTCCCAGATCATCGTAGGATGCCATCTGATTTACAGGAAGTTTCAGAGTAAGGAGCTGGTGTTCTCCCGGCTGAAGAATGCTGGTCTTTTTGAATGCTCCCAGCACTTTCGCAGGCTTTCCGAGTTTCCCCTGTGGTGCTCCGTAATAGAGCTGGATAACTTCTTTTCCTGCTGTTTTTCCTGTATTGGTTACTTCAGTAAGAACCGTGATCACACCGTTTTCTTCGGAAGCACCAGTCATCTTCCAGTCGAAATCTGTGTAGGAAAGTCCAAATCCAAACGGATAATTTACTCTCTCCGCTGCACCCGGAATTGTCTCAAAGTAACGGTATCCTACATAAATATCTTCTGTATAATCTACATAGAATGCAGACTCATGGAAGTTTGCTGTGGATGGATAATCTTCCAGATCTTTTGCATAAGTATCGGATAATTTACCGGATGGATTAACATCACCACAAAGTATATCTGCTGTTGCAAGACCACCTTCATACCGCCCTGCCATGCCATCAGTACTGACTGGATTTCATCACAGTCTCTGAACCATTTCGTGTCCACGATACCGCCAACATTCATCACTACGATTACATGTGGGAATGCTTTCTTTACTTTCTCTACCATGCATTCTCTGCATTTGTCAGGCAGAAATCACCGTTTTCAAAAATCTTCGCTGACAGCTCGGAGTTTCTTTTTTCCTCTCCGTCAAGAACGTATCCGTCCTGTGCAGCTTCACATTTTCTGTCCCATCCTTCGCCTGAGAAACGACAGATGGTAATGATTGCAGTATCTGTATATTCTCGCGCTTCATTCAGAAGTTCATCCGGGAGCTCCGGCTCAACTGTCATACCTGGTACTGCACCATCTGCGTATTGTTTCTGAATATCTTTTTCATAATATTTCGCAAGTTTATCGAAAACTTCTACTTTTCCCTCATCCTCTTTAATCTTCATGCCCTCATAAAGATTACGGATATATTCTACAGTTACATCGCCGCTTCCTCCGCCGCCTTTTACGTAGTCTACAGTACCCTTACCAAAGAGTGCGACTTTCGTCCCTCTCCGAATCGGAAGTGTATTTTTCTCATTTTTCAGAAGGACCATTCCCTCTCCTGCTGCCATTCTGGAAAGTGCAATGTGTTCTTTACTTCCTGTAACTCTCCGTCCATCTTCTCCCAGCGGAAGCACAGGCTGGAAGAAGCTTCTCTGCCATTTTACCATTATTTTAATCCTCCCTTAATTCTCCTTAATCAAGCAGATAAAATCATCCGCTTCGCTACTTGCCTGATTTGTTTAAAGTTTTTCCTTCAAAAATGCAAAAGGTTCTTCATCCTGAAGGAAATGCATAAGCTGATATGCACACATGATCGCTACATTTTCTTCACGCAGAATCCTCTTTACTTCTTCTCTGTCAGCAAGTACAACTTCAATTTCCTCTGTGTCTTCCTGTGCATCTTTACTGATTTCACCTTCCGCATATCCATAAACAGTTGCGCAGGATTCATCTGTCATGCCAACCGTTGTGAAATAAGGTTTCTCAAATGCAGGATCTACTTTCAGCGGTGTGAATTTCAGTCCTGTTTCCTCGTACATTTCTCTTACTGCACCCTCATGGAATTCTTCGTTCGGTTCTACCAGACCTGCCGGGAATTCGTAGATATATCCGCCGATTGCGTATCTGTACTGACGTACTAATACAACTCTGTCTCTCTTTTCCCCATAAAGACTGTAAATGATCACGCCATCCGGAGTGTTTTTACCTGTTTTATCTTTAATTCGTTAATACTCTTCGCACGTGATGCCACGAAATATGACACAGGAGTGTTGTGAACACTTGTTGCATTTAAATGATACAAATTCAAAAATTTACAGTCTGTCAGTTTCTCAATATTGTGTATCTGTCCCATAATGGATACTTCCTTTCGCTTTCTATCCCTCTGTTGATTATCACAGCCAGTTTTCTTCTATCTCTGTTTTTAATTCGCAAAACATCTGATAAAACTCTTCTTTTGCATCAGCTATAATTCCTAACGCAATTTTCTGATTGTAAGAATGTGTAACATTATTTCTTGCCTGCAATGCACGAAGCCACTGCTCCTCATCTCTTATCATCCCGGCTTTATAGGCAGTCTTCAGAATGATTTTCGGTGAACCTGTTGCTCCCTCTGCATATCCATGAATCTCCAGTATTTCTTTCATCATTTTCCATGACTGCTCAAAACAAATTTCATACAATCCTACGAGTCCGGTAATCACTACATTATCATATGGTTCTTCATAATTATAAATATCTTTCATGTTAGACAGTGAATTGCAGAAATTCTCATATTTTCTCATACAAAATCCTCCCTTCCTTCTCTATAGATTCTCTTAATTCATCCTGCATGTCACGATCAAGATTTACAATATCATACTCCAGAAGAGTACTTGTCTCTTCATCCACATCTAACGCAAACCTTGCAAAATCTCCTCCTGTGACTGCAATATCTATATCACTTGTTCTTCTGAAATCCCCTCTTGCTCTTGAACCAAAAAGAATCACTTTTTCAATATCATATTTTTGCGCAAGGTTTCGGATTTCTTCTATAACTTCCGGTCTGATTCCTGTATCATTCATTTTATAAACCTCACATTCCGATGTTTATATCGTCTGTTTTATCTTACCATATTATCTTATCTTTTTTAAGTCTGTCTGACAATTTCCGTAATTATTTTTTGCACATAAAAAGAAGGGGCTGTCGGTTAATACCACATTTCGGCATCCTCAGTAGTAATTGAAAGGATCCCTGTGAGGACGAAGCTTGTTAGCCTTCTACCTTGCAAGGGATCCTTTTTTCTATGAAAGATGAAATTTATTTTTGGCCGCAAAAATCCCTTGTCTGGATTTTTACAGCTACACTTTTGATCAAACTGTTTTTCCCTCAAACTTCTTTAATTTTTCATTGAGAAAACGACAGTATTTATTTATATTCCTTCCGATTGCATACAACATGAATTCTTTGTACACTTTATCTGCAGAACGGTAATTAAAACGCCTAAAGTTTTCGTTTTCTTTGATATCACCGAAATGTCCTTCTGTCTGGCTCGAACGTGTCTGCCGTTTCAGGATCCCACGCTCACTTTGGATGTTTGCATGGGATTTTTCACGCAGTTCTTCCCACTGCTCATTGATCTTCATTACCTTGTTTCTTTCAGTATCTTTTTCGGCATTATATTTATACAGACAGCGTGCTTTATGTTCGCATCCACTGCAATCGGCGCAGCTGTATACTTCAAAGGTCTGGGTATCACCATTCTGCTCTTTGGTTTCCGTTCTTATGTGACGTAATTCACGTCCGTCATGGCAGATATAAAACTGCTCATCTTCAAACACCTCAACCTTCATATTGTAATATTTGCTAATATCTTCTGCATATGCACGTGTTTTACGTTTCTCATGATCCTGCAGTTTCAGGATCTCAAGCGGAGAGCAGTTATCAATCTCAATAACTGTATTATTTGCGAGTTTCTTATGCTTTGACAGCTTCCTTTTTCGGTTCTTTTCTATTACACTGCGGACTTTATCCATTCCTTCGATCACAAACATCTGCGCATTCCCAATATCATACTTTAGCCCATAACCATTCTCCTGCAAAAATGTATTATATCTGGTAAAAGTCAGCTCGATAGAATCCAGCAGGTCAGAAAAATCTAAATCCTCCATCACTTTTTCAGGGTAGAAAATGGATCGTCGTCGGGTAAACTCAATTCATAGAACTAAAGTTAATTTTCTGTTGCCCTAATTCAAAAAAGTCGGTATAATAATTATAGTAATCCTCGTAAATAATGCATTTAAGACAGTTCAGCAGAGTGCGAAAGACAAGAAAGATATCTGCAGGCGTGCTGACGCACGGCAAAGATATCTGACGCAGGATTTCACACTCTGATGGACTGGATTAAGATGCATTATTTCAGAGGATTGCTATAAATACATTTCTGTATATCCACATTCTGGGCAGACCGCAACTCTAACATCATCTATAGTTGTTGCCTTGTGTTTTTCATCTACACGAACAACAATCCCATAACCACCGCCGTTAACTTTAAGTCTCAAATCCGATTTCATGTTGCTCCGCACTTTTCACATTTTCTCATTGTGTATACCTCCTTAAGTCCCGATTGAGATTTCACCGGCTTTAAGAGATTTAATAACTGTTGTATTTTGTTATTAAACGGCAACTGAATTACTTCGGCTTCCTCATAATACCTGTCAGCTATATATTCTGCCCATAATCCATTTTCTGTTTCCTGCAATGTTTTATACGTTTCTGATTTGTAAAATTTCAGTGCTGCTTTCTCGAAACTAATGTGATAATGTTGTTGCAATAATTTTAATACATCCCTTATTTGTATACATACATTCATAGTGATATCTTGTCCATTAAAACTATAAATCATTTCTGGCATAAGAATCCCTCCTTGTCAACTGCAAGTACTGTAATGCCTTCTCTGTGTGAAACGACACCTGATTATTTACTTTATTATACCGTAGCCTTTCTACAGCTTCTGATGCAGTTAAATATTGGCATAGTATATAACTGAACAGTCTCCATTGTATTATCATCTGCAACCGGACCTATTATCACGTCATATTTGTGCTGTAGTCCACCTTTACTTCTATTTTCTTTAATAAATTCCAGCCATTCTTCACTCAAAGCATCAAATCTTTTACATTTAATACTGAGTTTTCTTCAAACAAATATTCATAAACAAAATGCTTCTTCGAAACTTATCTGATGAAGGTATTCATGCTGGATCATCATTTTTCAAAACCTGATTCCTATGAAATAGCTCAACTACATCATTTCCTGAAACATGATATTTCTGGCATATGCTTCCATTGCCTGAACAGATAACATTTCACAATCTGTCTGTACACTCATTCTTTACTACTCCCATTTTTATGAAAATATTCCGTCTTTCACTATATACTCATTATAAACACACAGTCCCTGAATACGCAATGAAATTTTTCCAACAAAGCCGGGAACTTTCATCTGATAAAAACTCCAGGAAGGTGAAAAGCTAAATAGAATATCCCATATCATTGTTCCATAACCCAAAAATCTATTGTACATCATTTTTTAAGTTCATAAAAAAATTGCTTATTTTATCCAACTTTCCTTCATTATATTCTGACAAAATCCAAATAATATTTTGGAATACTTACAGCCTGAATTTCTTTTTTATATAACCATTGTCTTGTTTTAGCTTCCGGAACAAAAATAAACTGCTTGATTTTCAC
>ENA-OQIG01000132-OQIG01000132.1-human-gut-metagenome-genome-assembly--contig:-NODE-132-length-42133-cov-3.816312_pt1 | contig 42133 bp, 48 predicted proteins | sample MGYA00242576_ERZ504741 | MGnify/ENA primary metagenome ERZ504741 (study PRJEB26092, sample SAMD00036436) | human gut metagenome | host: Homo sapiens | study: EMG produced TPA metagenomics assembly of... | reverse complement strand
AATAAATACGATTTTTTTTAATTCAACCAGAGAAAGATAGATTTGACGCTCTACGGTACGCACTGAAATATCAAGCTTTTCCGCTATTTCCAGATGACTCATTCCCTGGATGCGGCTCATTTCAAAAATCAATCGGCGACGCTCGGGGAACTGTTCGACAGCCATTTGCAGAGCTAATTGTATTTCTTTATAATAGATAGCGTCCAGTGTATCACCCGACGGAGACAAATCCTTGAAAAGACTTTCTTCCATCTGTGCCTGTTGGTAAGACCGTTCTATGCGCTTATGCTTAAGAAAATCAAAAATGGCATGTTTGGTCATAGCATAGATATATTTATCTATCCCGGGGTTATCCTGCCAAATCTGCGGTTTGGCCCATAGTCGCGTGAAAACGTCCTGTGCTATATCATCCGCGTCCTGCCCCGATTTAAGGAGCATCAATGCGAAATTCTTCACCAGCGAATAATGTGCCTTGAAGACCAGATCGAATTCTTGTTCCAGTGTTATGTCTTTGTCCATTACTTCACAAGCATTTGTTGTCAGTAAGCAAAAGTAGAAAAATAAATCAAGACTTTAGGTCAGTCTGACAGAAGAAAAAACAAATTCCTTACTTGCCAACACACAAGTTCCCGCCTTCCGGAAGAGTGAAAGAGATAGTAAATCAGCCCTCCGTTACTTAATATTTCTTACTTTCTTCCTCATTATCCTTACAAATCACTATCTTTGCGACCTCATAATTTGTTTTTAACGAATAAACTACGATAGTGCTAATGAAACAGTACAGAACCGTAAACAACCTTATGGGTTGGCTTACATTCATCATTGCGGCAACCGTCTACTGCCTGACAATAGAACCGACCGCAAGTTTCTGGGATTGCCCGGAGTTCATAACCACCGGCTATAAACTGGAAGTCGGACACCCGCCCGGCGCGCCTTTCTTCATGCTAGTGGCGAATCTGTTTTCTCAATTTGCTTCCGACGTAACAACTGTTGCTAAAATGGTGAATTACATGAGTGCCTCATGAGTGGCGCCTGTATCCTGTTCCTTTTCTGGAGCATCACCCACCTGGTACGCAAACTGATTATCACTGACGAAAACAATATCACCAAAGGACAGCTTATCACAGTGATGGGTAGCGGACTGATCGGTGCACTGGTTTATACATTCAGTGACACATTCTGGTTCTCGGCCGTGGAAGGTGAAGTATATGCCTTCTCCTCCCTGTTTACCGCTGTTGTTTTCTGGTTGATTCTGAAATGGGAAGACGTAGCCGACCAGCCGCACAGCGACCGTTGGATTATCCTCATCGCCTATCTGACCGGATTGAGTATCGGTGTGCACTTATTGAACTTGCTTTGTCTGCCTGCCATCGTATTGGTATACTACTACAAGAAAACACCGAATGCTACCGCCAAAGGTTCGTTAATAGCGCTATTAGGTTCAATGGTGCTCGTTGCAGCCGTGCTTTACGGCATCGTACCGGGTATCGTGAAAGTAGGTGGCTGGTTTGAACTGTTGTTCGTCAACGGACTCGGAATGTCATTCAATTCGGGCGTAGTGGTTTATATCATTCTGCTTGCAGCCGCTCTGATTTGGGGTGTATACGAAAGTTACACCGAAAAGAACAAAACGCGCATGGCTATCTCCTTTATCCTGACGATCGCTTTGCTGGGTATCCCATTCTACGGACACGGAGCCAGCAGTATCATCATCGGTATTTTGGTTATTGCCGCACTGGGACTTTATCTTGCTCCGAGTGTACAGGTAAAATCAAAGAGAGATGGCGTATCACCGCCCGCACCATGAACACAGCCTTGCTGTGCACCATGATGATCGTAATCGGGTATTCTTCTTACGCACTGATCGTTATCCGTTCTACTGCCAACACTCCGATGGACCAAAACTCACCGGAGGATATATTCACCCTGGGCGAATACCTCGGCCGTGAACAATACGGAACCCGTCCGCTCTTCTACGGTCCTGCTTTCTCTTCGAAAGTGGCACTCGACGTAAAAGACGGCTATTGTATTCCGCGCCAGTCGGAAGCAGGAAGCAAGTTTGTCCGCAAGGAAAAGACTTCTCCCGACGAAAAAGACTCTTATATCGAACTTCCCGGACGTGTGGAATACGAATATGCACAGAATATGCTTTTCCCGCGTATGTACAGTTCGTCACACGCACCGCTCTACAAACAATGGGTAGACATCAAGGGATATGACGTTCCTTACGACCAGTGTGGAGAGATGGTGATGGTAAACATGCCTACCCAATGGGAAAATATCAAATTCTTCTTCTCCTACCAGCTAAACTTCATGTACTGGCGTTACTTCATGTGGAACTTTGCTGGACGGCAGAATGACATACAGGGTAGCGGAGAAATTGAGCACGGCAACTGGATCACCGGTATTCCGTTTATCGACAACCTACTGGTAGGTAACCAGGAATTGCTTCCGCAAGATCTCAAAAACAATAAAGGACACAACGTATTCTACTGTCTGCCGCTGATTCTCGGCTTAATCGGACTCTTCTGGCAGGCTTACCATAGCCAGCGAGGTATCCAGCAATTCTGGGTGGTATTCTTCCTGTTCTTTATGACAGGTATCGCTATCGTGCTCTACCTCAACCAAACTCCTGCACAACCCCGTGAACGAGACTATGCGTATGCCGGTTCGTTCTATGCCTTTGCCATCTGGGTAGGTATGGGAGTGGCAGGTATCATCCGCATGTTGCGAGATTATGCCAAGATGCAGGAACTTCCGGCAGCCGTTCTGGCTTCAGTGCTCTGTTTGTTCGTCCCCATCCAGATGGCGGGACAGACATGGGATGACCACGACCGCAGCGGACGCTTCGTTGCCCGCGACTTCGGACAGAACTACCTGATGACTTTGCAGGAAGAAGGCAACCCGATTATCTACACCAATGGTGATAACGATACCTTCCCATTGTGGTACAATCAGGAAACGGAAGGTTTCCGTACGGATGCCCGCACCTGTAACTTAAGTTACCTGCAAACAGACTGGTATATAGACCAGATGAAACGTCCGGCCTACGATTCTCCGTCACTCCCTATCACTTGGGACCGTGTGGAATACGTGGAAGGACAAAACGAATATATCTCTATCCGTCCGGAAATGAAAGCTCTTATCGACAGCTATTTCAAACAGGCAAACGAACTGGCTGCACAGGGAGACACTACCATATTGTCGCTCGTTCACTCCATCTTCGGTGAGAATCCTTATGAACTGAAGGAAATCATCAACCGCTGGATGCTTGGCAAGAACGACCAATTGAAAGAACTTCTCAAGAAGACAGGAAAAGAGATACAGCTTCCGCTCATCCCTACGGACAGCATCGTCATGAAGATAGATAAGGAAGCCGTACGCCGCTCCGGCATGAAAATACCGGAAGCTCTGGGCGACTCTATCCCCGAATACATGACAATCACCCTTAGAGACGCCAACGGCAACCCGAAACGCGCCCTCTACAAGAGTGAGCTGATGATGCTCGAAATGCTTGCCAACGCTAACTGGGAACGTCCTATCTATATGGCAATCACCGTAGGAAGCGAAAACCATCTGGGCATGGGCAACCACTTCACACAGGAGGGTCTCGCCTACCGCTTCACTCCGTTCGATACGGACAAACTGGACAGCAAGATCGACAGTGAAAAGATGTACGACAACCTGATGAACAAGTTCAAGTTCGGCGGTATCGACAAGCCGGGTATCTACATCGACGAGAACGTGATGCGTATGTGCTACACGCACCGCCGTATCTTCACGCAGCTCGTAGGACAGCTTATCAAAGAAGGTAAGAAGGACAAGGCACTCGCTGCACTCGATTACGCCGAAAAGATGATTCCGGCAATCAACGTACCGTATGACTGGGCAAATGGCGCCTTCCAAATGGCAGAGTCTTATTATCAACTGGGACAGAACGAGAAAGCCAACAAGATTATCGACGAGCTTGCCAACAAGTCGCTCGAATACATGATCTGGTATCTTAGCCTGAACGATAACCAGCTTGCCATTGCCAGCGAAAACTTCGTGTACAACGCCAGTTTGCTTGACGCGGAAGTCCGCCTAATGGAAAAATACAAATCAGAAGAACTCGCAAAACATTACTCTACGCAACTCGATCAGCTATACAACGAGTACGTGACGAGAATGAAAGGGAAATAATTTAGGTATGAAGTAATAAGTATTAAGTATTAACGTAGCTTCCGGCATGTTTTCCGTAAGGTATAATACTTAATACTTATTTCCTAATACTTCAAAACACAGACTCTCATGTTTATAGAACAACCACCTTGGCTTTTCCGGGCGTTGTATCCACAAGCTATCTTCCGGATGGACCCGAATGAGCGGGCAGTCTATCTGACTTTCGACGACGGCCCCATCCCCGAAGTAACTCCCTGGGTACTGGAAATACTGGAAAAGCATCATATTAAAGCTACCTTTTTCATGGTAGGCGACAATATACGCAAACACCCGGATGAATACCGGATGGTGGTAGAGCACGGACACCGCATCGGTAACCATACTTTCAACCACATCCGTGGATTTGAATATTCCAATCCGGATTACCTGGCAAATGCCAGAAAGGTAGATGATATTATTCATTCCGATCTCTTCCGTCCACCACACGGACACATGGGATTCAGGCAGTATTATACGTTGCGCTATCATTACCGCATCATTATGTGGGATCTCGTGACCCGCGATTACAGTAAGCGGATGCGCCCGGAACAAGTGCTGAACAACGTGAAACGCTATGCGCGAAACGGTTCTATCATCACTTTCCACGATTCGCTGAAGTCATGGAACAACGGTAACCTGCAATACGCACTTCCCCGTGCCATCGAGTTCCTGAAAGAGGAAGGTTATGAATTCAAGGTGTTATAATCTTTGAAAAAACAGAAACTTCGAAAAGAGCAGAGCTCCTGATAAGAAAGAAAAGGTTTCTGATGAATAAAAAAGCTCCCTGATAAGAAAAAAATATAAGCCGAGGTATTATGCCCCGGCTTTTGTAGTTTAAAGCCCGTTTCGTGCCCAAAATTGAAAGATCCCTCCTCTTTCTTACAAGATGCCAGTGCAACCGCATTTCGCCTGGTAAAGGGCAAAAAGAGGGCAAAACAACCTGCATTCAAAAAGTTTCTGATTCACATTACCATTTCCAACCGTATTTTTTTATACATTTGCAACGGTCTCTTCCGCAGAAAGCCTCCGGGTGGCGAGGGAGAGACGTTTATATTGAGAAGACGTTTACAAGCGTTTGTCATTTGTGTTCAGAACTTCGCAAACTTTGACCTATCGGAATGACTAACAGCAACAAAGACGTCCTCCTGATGTGTATTTATATACATCCGTGCCTCACTTTGGAAAACAAAGGGAGCTACGGGTGTTGTACATATCGGCGTGGGCTTTCTGCGTTGTTCGTTCCCGATAGTTGGCATTGCGAAGGCCTTGAACACGGAACGGACGAAGGTGAGAGATTCCCACGCCTTTTCTATATATTCCTGTCAACAATAGATTGAATTGTCCGCCCAACGGGAGTCTGGGGGACACACATAAGCAGAATAGGCACATGATTCATGCGGGACAACTTATTGAACGCACGCTTCACGAACAGGGACGCACCGTCACCTGGTTCGCTACCCAACTATGCTGCACACGCCCCAATGTTTACAAGATATTCCGAAAAGAGAATATCGACATCCACCTGCTCTGGCGCATCTCCTGCATCCTCGGCCATGATTTTTTCCGCGATCTTTCCGACAGCATCAATACCGGAAACTTCCCCAGTGTATCCAAATAGGATACAATTCCGTATCGTTCTTGGAACTATGCTTTCACCCGGTAGTATACTCCTTTCGCATACCTTTGCAGGCATATTAACATATAATCACAAAAGGACATGAAAACGAAAAAACTATTTCTGATTATTGCTCTGGTTGTCGGTTGTGCCGTCGGAGCCCATGCGCAAAAGACGGTCTTCAAGTTTCGTGATGCACAGGCACGTGCAGGCGATGCAGTTACTGAAGTTTGTGTCAAACCCACAGTTGTCGAGGTGAAAATACTGGAAGATAAGGGACGAATCAAGGATGAATGGACACTAAGCAAAGAGGAAGTGGAGATCGCCATGAAAGGAGAACTTGACAACATCCGTGCATGGGGGACGTATCTGTCCACCATCAAATACAACTGCGATGTCATCATGGGAGCACTTTCAAAGTGGAAGATAATGAAAAAACAGGGGGATACACGGTTACAGTAGTAGGTTATCCCGGCATCTTTGTCAACTGGCATCCTGCCACCCAGGACGATTATGAATGGATACGTCTGCAGAAGTTATCACCCACGGATGGAAAAGCCAGATAGCACCTGTCGTTAAGAATAAGAATTAATCACTAAAACATAAATAACAATGAAAAAAGTACTATCAATGATTGCCGTACTCTTATTGTGCGTAGGAACTCAAGCGCAAATCGTATCATCCAGAAGTGCAATCGTCAAAACAGAGAAGCAAGCCAGCAGCACACAATGGTTCTTGCGTGCAGGTTTGAATATCATGAACTTCTCCGGTGACGGAGCCGAAGGAGCTGACTCAAACATCGGATATAACGCAACATTTGGCTACCAGAAGCCTTTAGGCAGCACAGGAGGATACTGGGGAATGGAATTTGGACTCGGCTCCCGTGGTTTCAAAGTGGAAGACACGAAGTGCATGGCTCATAATATACAATACTCTCCGTTCACATTCGGATGGAAATTTGCAGTGGCGGACAATGTTCATATCGACCCGCATGTAGGAGTCTTTGCCAGCTACGATTACACGAGCAAAATGAAAGCAGACGGAGAGAGCATCAGTTGGGGAGATTACGCAGATTACATGGAAGTTGACTACAATCATTTCGATGCCGGTATGAATATCGGTGTAGGATCTGGTACGACCGTTTCAACCTGGATCTCACCTATCAGCGCGGATTCATAGATACATTCAGCGATGCCGACGGATTCAAGACCAGTAACTTTATGATTCGTCTAGGTATTGCCTTCTAAGGACAACCAAACCTCAATAAACCATATTATTTATTCAGCGTCCACGATCTTTTCTCTTCGCAAAAAGGGCCGTGGATGCTGTTTTCTTAAAAATAACGGAATATGATGACCAAACGACAATTTCTGGCAATCATGTATCTGCTGACGGGAGTTATCCCGCTGATAGCACAGACTTTCACCGAACAGAAAAAGAGCTATCCCGTCAGTACAGACGGCAATAAATATGTGGTCAGCGGATTTACCCCTTTCAGTGGTATGCAAGATGTAAACATCTACGCTAATGCACTGTTATGGACCGTCAAAAATGTCTGTCCGCAGCTACGGGAAGGGATAACGGAGGTAAACGCGCCGGCTAAAAACTTCAGTTGCGATCTGATACTTGCCTCGCAAGCAGATTCAAATCAGAAGAATACTTACTATTGCAAAGCCCTGTTTCAAGTAAAAGACGGCAAGCTGGTCTACTATCTTTCCAATATACGGATAGAATCATCAGCAGTGATAATGAAAAAAATCACTCCCATGGAGAAGCTGCAACCGGACAAGAAAGCATCTCACAAAGAAATCATGGATGACTTCGTACAGGTGGAATCGCAAGTATTGAATAAAATGTTCGACTTCATCGTAACGAACCAACTTTCACCAATCACTCACTGGAATGAAATCAGTATCAACAAGCCGGTGAAAGGCATGACGGAAGATGAATGTCTGCTGGCCTTCGGCAAACCGCAGACTATTCAAGAATCAAATGGAGAAGTGCAATGGATGTATTCCAGCTCGTTCTACCTATCTTCAAGAATGGACATGTGGAAACGATTATCAAATAATCCCATAAAAACAAATCATCTCAAAATCAAACAATTAAAACAATTTATTATGAAAACAATCTGGAAAGCAACCGTTTGCATAGTTGCAGTATTACTGTCGTTCAGCATTTATTCCTGTGGCGATGACGACGATGACGCTGTCGGTTCACGCGATTTATTGTTAGGAACATGGAATGGAGTGTATTATCTTTCACAAGAATGGGAAGATGGTGAAAAGGTAAGTGACTCTAAAGAAGATTTTGTAAATGGAACCAACCGTTATTCCATAGAGTTAAAGGAAGATGGTACGTATGTAGAAAAAGATGTCTACAACTCCTCCAGAAGTACTAATTATTATCACGGTACATGGAGCTACTCCGGTAATAAGCTGACTCTCATCGACACTGAAGAGGATAATTACACAGAAGTGTGGACAGTGACCACAATGACAGAGAATGAATTAGTCTATGAACTTCGTGAGAAAGAGAAAGAAGACGGAACGACATACGAATATTACGAACAACACGCTTTTACAAGATAGCTCAAGGACATTATCTTTCTTTTCCAGAAAGACACATTCTTAATTCTCTTTCTTTTTCAGAAAGATAAAAATAAGCAAAGGTTCCTTTGATAAAAAGAAACCTTTGCTTCATCTATTAGAAAAGACGCATGATATTCAATAATGAATCGCGTATTCAGTGAGTAAAAGAAATTAAAGAGGGCGTTTCGTCACACCTCGACAATCCTTCTTTTTTGACTGTATAAGCAATTCAGCACATTAATTAATATGCCACCGCCAACGGAGTACGCAATTTCTGCGCATATTCAGCCATATATTTATTCCAGGCATCCGGAGTCTTGATAGCCGCCTTATCCCAGGCAGATCCCCAGTAATAAGTATATTCAGAACCAGGCTCATATTCGCTGATAGCCAGCACATGACCGTCGGCTCCACCACGATCTTTCTTTTCCTTTTCGGAAAGAAGAACCACTTTCGCCTCTTTTACCTGTGCAGGGAATGCAGCACCCACAAATATCTTACCGTTTGCACCGCTACGGTCAGTTGTAGGATCTACGTAAGTGATATAGCCATTTGCAGCATCTGCCACAACCGCACCGTCCGGTTCACGCAATACAAGTCCTGTAGTTACCGGCATTGCTTCTTTCAAATTGGTATATGAAACAACTGTTTTATTTAGATAAGAACCTGCATCCAAGGAGATGACGCGTGTTTCCACCACGTTAGAATCTCCACGGACCACCAGCGGATTAAACTCCAGCTTCACCGTGAAACGCAGCGGACCATTATCAAGGATTTCCTGTGTGCGATAGCAGTAAGGATAGATAATAGTGTCACCTGCCATCAAAGCGGCAACGCCGGCGCCCAACGTAGGACCTACGGCATAGCAATCCATACCGTATCCATGATCGATATGGTAAGAGATGGCATTCTGCAATTCGGAAGCGGCTTTCGGATCTGTCTTTTTCAGTTCGGCTATCTTGGCACGCTTTTCAGGATTAAGCTCTTCAGCATACAGAGATTCCAAAATCGGCTCCGTAGTATTATACTTCGTAAAAAGATCATAGCCAAAACCACGTTCTCCACGAGCTGCAAAGCAGGACCATAAGCACGGAATCCGCCAAGATCATTCTCCCAGCTACGTCGTCCAGACGTTCGGGGTAGTATTTACCGCAAGCAATGACATCAAAAGGTGCCGGTGTGCCCGGTTGAATGGTATAAGTAACCGCGCTGTTTGCCCCTACCGTAACGGGGAAGACCACCTTCTCATCATACGTCACCTGATAAGGCACTTGCTGACCGTCGACGTCAAGCACCACAATCTGTGCCGTATCCGCCAGTTTCAATTTAGCGACCACATCGCTCATCGGCACTTCAACCATCTCCCCTGCCCGTTCAAGAGCCAAAGAATTGGTCACTGTGACTGTCATTGACTGCTTGCTGTCGGCACAAGAAGCAAAACCAATCAAGGCTACAGCAAACAGAATTAATATCTTTCTCATAATTAGTCTACATTGAATGAATAACATATACTTTGCAAATCAGAGGCTATTATATTCGGCATGTTGGAGCTATATGTTCAACACGTTGGGCATATATGTCCAATAAATCGGCCGTATAGCTCCTGCAAAGGGAATAATAAAAAATAAGGTGACAGATGAAAAGAGGATGCTCTTTGCCATTCTATCACCTTACCGGAATTTCTTCTATCAGCTATTATTTCGGTTGTTTTCCGATATAAGCAAGAATACCACCATCTACGTAGAGAATGTGACCGTTAACAGCGTTAGAAGCTTCAGAAGCAAGGAACACGGCAGGACCTGTCAGTTCTTCCGGATCCAACCAACGACCGGCAGGAGTCTTAGCGCAGATGAATGAATCGAATGGGTGACGGCTTCCGTCTGCCTGCGGCTCACGAAGAGGAGCAGTTTGCGGAGTAGCGATGTAACCCGGGCCGATACCATTACACTGGATGTTGTATTCACCATATTCAGAACAGATATTGCGAGTCAGCATCTTCAAACCACCCTTAGCGGCAGCGTAAGCAGATACAGTTTCACGACCCAATTCAGACATCATAGAACAGATGTTGATGATCTTACCTGCACGTTTTTCCATCATAGCCGGCAAAACAGCCTTAGCAACGATGAATGGAGCATTCAAGTCGATGTCAATTACACGACGGAAATCAGCAGCATCCATCTCGTGCATAGGAACACGACGGATAATACCTGCGTTATTTACAAGGATATCAATTGTACCTACTTCTTTTGCAATCGTAGCAACCATCGCCTGAACAGCCGGTTCGTCTGTCACGTCGCATACGTAACCGTGAGCTTTGATACCTTTTGCAGCATAAGCAGCCATACCTTTGTCTACCAACTCTTGATTGATGTCGTTAAAACAAACTTTAGCACCTTGTTCTGCAAATGCAGAAGCAATAGCAAATCCGATACCATAAGAAGCACCTGTAACGAGAGCTACTTTACCTTCCAAAGAAAAATTCAAAAACTGATTCATAATTCTTTTTGTTATTAAATTAGGAAAACTATTGTAGTTGTTATTTCAAATCTGTAATCAACGAGAAGTCCTGATCGCCGTAGTCGAGGTTCTCGCCACCCATTCCCCAGATAAAGGTATAGTTGTGGGTAGCAGCAGCCGAGTGGATTGACCATTCGGGTGAAAGAACGGCCTGATCGCCTTTCATCCATACGTGACGCGTCTCGCCTACCTCACCCATGAAGTGGCAGATAGCATGATCTTCGGGAATTTCGAAATAGAAATAGGCCTCCATACGACGGCTGTGTACGTGTGCCGGCATCGTGTTCCACACACTTCCCGGAGCGAGTTCCGTCATACCCATCTGCAACTGGCAGGTAGGCAACACCTGATTCACCAGCATCTTATTGATGTTGCGGTGATTGGAACCTTCCAAAGAACCCATTTCAGCTACTACGGCATCGGCTTTCGTCACCTTACGGTCGGGATAGTTGCGATGTGCAGTCAGTGAGTTGAAGTAGAATTTAGCAGGATGAGCAGCGTCTTTGCTTTCGAAAGTCACTACGCGGTCGCCCGAACCCAGATAAAGAGCTTCTTTATAGTCCAGTTCGAACTCTGCGTCGCCTGCTTTCACAATACCGGGACCGCCAACATTGTAGATACCCATTTCACGACGGGTGAGGAAGAACGGAGCTTTCAGCGGATCAATCGCTTCGAGCGTCAGCACCTCTCCTACCGGAAGCGCACCACCTACCACCATACGGTCGTACATGGAATATACCATATTTACTTCATTGGGGACAAATATCTTTTCGATTAAGAAATCTCTGCGAATTCTTGTTGTATCATAACTTTTTGCATCTTCCGGATGCGCAGCATAGCGAATTTCATAGTTCGTTTTCATACCTTATTTATTTATAGTTATTGAATAAGTTCTCTATTCTACGTGCACTTCGTTTACGTACACGATGCAAAAATAGCAAAAGAAAACGGGTTTACCTTGCAATTTTGTTCCAATTATCCACCAAAAATGTCCAGAATCCGTGCAATGTATACTTTTTTAACGAACTATAATACGTTTTGGGAGAGATTTCTACTTAATACAATGAAAAAAAGAAAGAAGCCTCTATCTCTCGAGCCGCAAGAACAAATAATATAAAATATAGAACAAGAAAAAGTATCTAGTTTGCCAATTCAGCTAATAATTAGCAGTCTACACCGTTAAAATTGCATAAATAGGAGGCAATGTATTATAACACTAATTATAATATATTAGTTTTGTAAATGTTTAAATAGCAAGCAAAATCAACAAATACGTCAAGATATACAACTTATGACAATTATTAAAAGACGGACAGAAGATACTTTAATAAAGATAGGAGTGATATGCATTTACATGCTTCTATCCATTAACCTAACTTATGCCCAAATAAAAAATATAACAGGAATCATCATTGATGAGGAAAGCCGGGAACCATTGACAGGTGCTTCCGTCACAGTGAAAGGCAGTCGGCAAGGCTGTATTTCAGATCTGGATGGAAAGTTTAGTCTTCAACCAACCCTCCCCGGACAGCAAATGCTGGTTATTTCTTACATAGGATACCAAACCATCGAAGTGCCTGCCCGGCATAATATGATGGAAATCCGGTTGCGTCCGAACGTAAACGAACTGGATGAAGTAGTAGTGCAGGTGGCGTATGGCACTGCCCTCAAAAGATCAATTACCGGGGCTGTTTCCGTAGTGGACAGTAAGCAAATCGAAATGCGTCCGGTCAGTTCTGTTATCTCCGTGCTCAACGGAGCGGTACCGGGGCTACAGATAATTGACGGAGTGGGGCAGCCTGGAATCGAAGCGGAAGTCCGGATCCGGGGATACAGTTCGGTGAACGGAAGCAATAAGCCGCTTTACGTGGTAGACGGTATGCCCTATACGGGATGGATCACCGATCTTAATCCGGCAGACATAGAAAGCGTCAGCGTACTGAAAGATGCTGCTTCATGCGCATTGTACGGTAGCCGGGCTTCGAATGGTGTGATTTTAATTACCACCAAAAAGGCGAAGAAACAGGGAGTTTCTCTTCAACTGGACATTCGCCACGGCTTCAGCGCGCGTGGACAGGGTGATTACGAACGTATGAATGCCAATCAATTCATGGAAACGATGTGGCAGGGGTATCGCAACCAGCTTATCAGCAACGGCAGTAGTCCCGAAGAAGCGACCATCGCCACCAACAATGACATTATCAGCAAAGTAGGAATCAACATCTATAACAAAGCCGATAATGCCCTTTTCGATGCAAACGGTCATCTGGCATCCGACGCCCGGATACTGGACGGATATAAGGACGATCTCGACTGGTATTCTCCCTACACACGTAACGGTCACCGCCAGGAATACAACCTAAGCGGAGAATCCGGCAATGAAAAGAACCGGATCCGTTTCTCGCTAGGCTATCTTAATGAAGACGGATATACCAGGAAAAGTGATTTCAATCGTCTTAGCGGCTCACTCAACGCTGACTTCACCCCACGCCCATGGCTAAAAACGGGCTTGTCGCTCGGAGGCACTCACCAGAAAACGAACTGGGATATAGGAGCCGCCGGAAGTGCGCAATCCAATAACCTGTCGAATGCATTTTACTTTGCACGGAGAATAGCACCTATCTATCCGGTGCACCTCCACTATACAGAGGATGTATTTGCCAGCGACGGCTCATTGCTTCATTCCAAAGGAGATTATATCCTGAACGAAGAAGGCGGAAAACAATATGATGACGGTTCGGAAAGCCGTTCGGAATCGGATGCCGCCAGCAATGGACGCCATCTACTGTGGGAAAGCGAAAAAAACAAGTTGTGGAACGCTGCCAATACCTTGCAAGGAAATGCCTATGTGGACGTTTCTTTCCTACGCGATTTTACATTCTCATTGAAAGGCAATATCAGCCTGCGCAATATCGAGGACAGCCAATACGGAAATGCGGAAATAGGCGCTTACAAGGACACTGGTTTTATCAGCAAGATCGATCAGGAATATAAGGAATACACCCTGCAACAGCTACTGGCATGGAAACACCAGTTCGGCAGGCATTTCGTAGATGGATGGTGGGGCACGAGAACTATGATTACAAGCTTAATTTCGACGCCATACAGAAAAAGAATGAGAGCTTTCCCGGAATAGACGAACTTTCAAATTTCACCACCACAACTTACAGTGAGGGATATAAAGACACCTATCGTACAGAGGGTCACTTCACACGGGCCCGGTATGACTACAACGAAACTTATTTTGCCGAAGCTTCTTTCCGGCGCGACGTTCCTCCATCTTCCATACAGACCATCGCTGGGGTAACTTTTGGAGCGTAGGTATCGGCTGGATGCTTTCCAACGAAGCGTTCCTGAAAAACGTGTCGTGGCTGAACCGCCTCAAGTTACGGGTTTCTTACGGGCAAGTGGGAAACGATAACTTCGGAAGCAGCAACGGCCTGTACCAGTGGATGTCTCTCTACGGCTCTGCCGTCAACGGTGGAGAAGCCGCTTACTACAAAGTGCAGAACGAAAACCCGGAACTGAAATGGGAAACGAATTCTTCGCTGAATATCGGTCTGGAAACTCGTCTTTTCAACCGTGTGAACCTAAGTTTCGAATACTATAACAAGCATTCGGACGACTTGCTGTTCAAGTTTATCCAACCACTATCTGCCGGTGCCACTGACTCATCGACAGGCCTTTCCACCGTCTGGCGAAACATTGGAGACGTTTCCAATAAAGGATGGGAATTCTCTGCCGACGGGGATATCATCCGCAACCGGGAATGGGAATGGAATGTAGGTTTGAACCTTTCCAAAGTGAAAAACAAGATCGGAAAACTGCCGGATAAAGACCGGGAAGAGGGAATTACGAACGGAGATTTCCAGAAGTTCAAAGAGGGACACAGCATTTATGAATTCTGGCTGTACCAGTATGCTGGCGTAGACCAGATGACAGGTCGCAGTGTATATCTGCCGGACTTCAACGCTTATTACATTGCCGGAGAGGATGGAAAAACACCCGTAAACGGAGAAGAGAGCACCGAAGGCAAAAATCCGATTCCGACAGACAGTTGGGTAGACATCAACGGACAATATTATACAGGCGACCCGAGATATGCACGCAAAGACTGGTCGGGCAGTTCATTACCGAAGATAAACGGCTCGGTCACCACCTCTCTCCGCTGGAAAGACCTGACTCTGTCCGCCTGATGATTTTCAGTTGCGGTTCCAAAGTCTTCGACCAGCCTTATCAGACTCTGACATCGGTAGGCGTACATTCATTGACTCCCGATTTACTGAATGCATGGACAGCAATCCCTGAAGGCATGACGCCACATCGCCCAACCGTCTCGATCCATCGGGTATTCCGCAAGTGAATCTGGATGCAACGATCAATGGATATAACAGCCAGAAAGCATCTACACGCTATATTGTAAGCGGCGACTATCTAAGCATCAAGAACATCACCCTCTCCTATCGGCTGCCCGCCACATGGAGCAAACGATTGAAACTCGGTGGCATCCGCTTACATGCTGCCATAGAGAATGTCGCCCTGTTCAGCAAACGCAAAGGGCTGAACCCGGTACAGACCTTTGACGGAATCGTCAACAATTATACGAGTATCGCCCGTGTTTTCTCGTTCGGAGTCAACATTAACTTATAGCCTTATGAAGAAAAAAGCCATACACATGAAATTCCTGAATCACTCCATAGGATTCTGCCTGCTCCTGACGCTGTTGTGTTACTCCTGCGCCAGCGACTATCTGGATACCGCCCCTACCAATCAGGTATCTCCTGCCGATTTATTCAAGGATGAAGCGTACGCTGCCTATGCTGTCAGCGGATTGGAGAAGTTGATGAAAACCACTTACCCCACTAATAAACTCGATGGCGTGTCATTCAACGGTGAAGGATCTGTCAAACTGATGTATGCCGAGTATCAGGGGCTGACATGTATTGTCCCCGCAACAATTTCTATACGATATTCAACGGGGCTTCTCATGCCATACCTACCAGTAGTTACACGGAGTATATGTGGCATTATTACTACAAAGTAATCAGTAATGCCAACGCTATTATAAATTATGTCGATCCCGAAAGTAGTCATAAATTCAAATATATCTATGCGCAGGCGCTAACCTACCGTGCCTATTGTTACCTGCAACTGCTGCAGTTCTACTCGCCACGCTGGTGTGATTCGCAAAACGGCAGTGCTGACGGGGTGGTTCTCCGGCTCAATACATCTTCTACCGGCGACTGTCCTCTTTCTTCTATGCTGGCCTGTTACGAACAGATTTACATCGACCTTAACCAGGCCATCACCTATTATCAGGCATCCGGAATTGCCCGCAAAGAAGACGAGAATCACAAAATCAATGTGAATGCCGCTTACGCCACCTATGCCCGTGCCGCACTCACCCGTGAGGATTGGAGTACTGCCGCCCATTACGCTGCACTGGCACGTGCCGGTTATCCGCTTATGAATGCCGATGAATATTTCGACGGATTCAGTACCGTCAACCGCGAATGGATATGGAGTATCTATGACAGTGAAGAAGAATCGCTGGGAAACTCATCCTCGCCGCACGCCTTGCATACAACTCCTCCTCTACTCTTGTATGCACTTATCCGGCCTGTATCAACCGTGAACTGTACGATGCATTACCGGAAAGTGATATCCGCAGGGGACTTTTTCTCGATCCGCTCGAATATACTTATAACACGGGTGGTATAACAAACAATGGTCTGGGCGGAAGTGCACTCACCAGTTACGCCCAAGGGTTGCATCCCGACCTGAATACTTCGGCAAAAATATACGCTTATATGTCGTTCAAATTTAAGTGTATCGACAAAGTAGGTGCCATGCCTTTCAATCTTTTCCGCAGTTCGGAGATGTATCTCATCGAAGCAGAAGCCAACTGCCACCTGACGCCTTCAAAAGAAGCGGAAGCAAGGCAATTACTGAAAGAACTGATCCGCGACAGCGGACGCGACCCTCAATATACTTGCGACAAGAGCGGTCAGGCACTGCTCGACGAAATAAAGTTCTACCGCCGCATCGAACTATGGGGCGAAGGATTCAGCTGGTTTGACTTCAAACAGCGCAAAGACACCATCGTACGCCACACCTTCGAAGACGGAGGAAACTACATGACCAACGCAGCCGTAACTATCAACCGGAAGACGCCAACAACTGGATGTGGGTGATTCCCGCCAAAGAATACGAATATAACAATGCCATAAATAAACAATAAGAACACTGTAAATCCATAGTAATCAAGATGAAAATAGTCAGGTATATCAGTATATGTTTGTTGTTCACCTTTATCGGATCTCTCCTTCCAACCAAGGCGCAGGACAATCCGTACAAGATAGACCACTCTCTTTATCTACTTTATGAGGAGGCAACTAAACACCGTAACAACGCAACCGGACTGGAAATAGCTGATACTATCTATACCAAAGCCATCCGGATCAACGATAAAAAGGCACAATGCCTCGCTCTTACCATTCCGGTAATCTACTATTTCAATAATGGGAAAACGGAATTACTGGAGAAAGCAATCAGCAGGCTTCAGGAGATATCCCGAAAGAACAACTACCTGCAATATTACTACTTTGGCAGCATCTACAAAGTTAATTACCTGATGAACACAGGTAATACCTGCGTGCGCTCCAGGAGGCTGAATTGACTAAAGAACAGGCATTTGCCGACGACTATCCCTACGGTATCTCCACTTGCCTGCGAATGATGGGAAACATTTACTTTGCGCGCAGAGAATACCGGACGGCACTGGATTACTACCAACAATCACTGGTATACACACAGGAGAAGCTCCCTGAACAGGATTTGTCTTATATATACTGGAACATATCCATGCTCCAACAAAACCTGAAGCAATATGAAGCAGCCTACGAGAATGCTGAGAAAGGGATCAAATGTGCCAAGACTTCAACCAACAAATACGCCTGTATGCTGCGCAAATGCACACTTTTATACGCGCTCGACAGGGAGGAAGAGTTCAAAAGCTATTATCAGGAATGTTTAAAAGCGACCGAAAAACATGGTGAAACCAGAAGGAATGAACTGAATAAGTTGAAGATATACAATTATATACTCAACCAGCAATATGATAAAGCGCATGCTCTTGCCGATTCCACTTCCAGCTTACATGAACGAATAGCTTATCAGGCAAATATCTACGCAAAAGAGCAGAAATACAAAGACGCTTACGAGTCACTACAGAAGCTCCATAGCCTACAGGACTCTCTGAATCAGCTTATACAGACTGCCGACCTGTCGGAACTGAATGTGCGTATCGGCAACGAACAACTGAAAAGAAAAGCGCAAGCCTTGCAGCTGGAAAACACACAATTAAACCTGCAAAAGACAACGCTCGAACTACAACAAACAAAATCACAAGTGGAAATCGAGAAGATGAACGCCGAAAATAACGAGCTACTACTAAAAAACCGTAACCTGGAGCTCGCACAATTCAAAGCGGAAACCGAACGTACACAGAGTCTTATGGTAGCTAAACAGGCAGAATCCGAACGCCAGCTGATGATATTGAAATTCATCCTGATATTCTTCTGTTTCTTTGCCATAGCCCTCACGCTCTACCTTTATCTACGCAGAAAATCAATCAGACAACTGCAAGAGAAGAACGAAGAACTGACGATTGCCCGCGACCGTGCCGAACAGGCAGACAAGATGAAGACTCATTTCATGCAAAACATGAGCCACGAAATCCGTACCCCGCTCAATGCCATCGTAGGATTCTCACAATTATTATCCAACCGGATCTGCCATTGGAAGATGAAGAAAAGCTAGAATTCAGCTCGCTCGTCCAACACAACTCCGAACTGCTCACCACGCTTGTCAACGATATTCTTGACCTTTCCGCACTGGAAAGCGGCAAATACACCATGAACCTGACTTCCTGCCATTGCAACGAAATGTGCAGGCTCATACTCTCTACCGTAATGGATCGAAAAGCGGAAGGAGTGAAGCTTTATTATACCTCCGAAGTGGCAGACGATTTCCAGATCACCACAGATGAACAACGCCTGCAACAAGTGCTTATCAACTTCCTTACCAACGCAGAGAAGCACACAGAAAAAGGGGAAATCCATCTGCATTGTTCACTGACCGAGTATCCCGACAGAATCACGTTCTCTGTCAGCGACACCGGGCCGGGCATCCCTGCCGATAAGATGGATAGTGTATTCGAACGCTTCAAGAAGTTGGATGAGTTCAAACAGGGATCAGGACTGGGACTGAATATATGCCGCACCATAGCCGAACGATTACATGGAGAAGTCAAAGTAGACAAGAGCTACACCAATGGTGCACGTTTTCTGCTTATACTTCCATTAAAATAAGATTAGCTATTGACTTTCCTCTTTTTATTTTGTATCTTTGAGGAACAGAAAAAGAAAAAAGCAATATGAGTTATATAAAAATCAAGACATAATAACACATTATCAAAACATATATTTCCATATATGGAAGAACCGAATGGGAGAAATCAGTATTGATTTCTCCCATTTGTATATATAAATCCCACATATTCCAATAATTCTCTGAAAATAGTTTCTAATAAACTCAGATACCGTTCTTAATAAACTCTCTCACTATTTATTAAAAACGGTATTCGGATTTATTATAGAAATGTAAATATATTGTTGCTAACAATATAGAAGTCTATTCAAAGATGAGTAAGGCAAACATCGAAACAGTCAATATTACGTACAAATAAGCTATAACAAATTTCTTACATCCTAATAGAGAGATACTTCTTCAAGGCATCTTCCTCCGTTTTTGCAACCAAACTATAGAAATCATCATGTTGTTGTTCCGTATGTGAACGTTCTAATGACTTAAGAAGTGACTTTGCATCCACAAAAAAGAAAAAGCCCCGAAAGATATCTCTTTCAGGGCTTTTCTTCGTTGGACTACCAAGATTCGAACTTGGACAAACAGAACCAAAACCTGTTGTGCTACCATTACACCATAGTCCAAACTTATGTGCTTTCTGTTAAAAAGCGGTGCAAAGATAGAGGTTTGCAAGCAAACCTCCAAATATTTCGTTCACTTTTTTATATTCTATCGAATGAATCGTGCATTATTACTTTGCAATCAGCAGATAATAGTTCTTTTTGCCGCGCTGAACAAGCAGATATTTCTCGTCGAGCAGGTCAGCAGTCGTAACTACCTGATCAAAGGCTGCCAGCTTCTCCTTATTCAGCGAAACGCCACCGCCCTGAACCAATTTACGCATTTCACCTTTCGACGCAAATACGGCCGCATTATCAACGAATAGATCAACAGCCTTTACTCCTTCTGCCAATACATCACGGGAAATCTCAAATTGAGGCACTCCTTCGAATACAGCAAGTAGCGTATCTTCATCCAGTTTGCGCAGAGCTTCCGAAGTCGCATTACCAAATAAAATGTTCGATGCGTCTACTGCTGCGTTATAATCATCTTCAGAATGAACATCACAGTCACTTCCTTAGCCAGACGTTTCTGGAGGAGACGCAAATGCGGAGCTTCCTGATGTTCGGCAATCAATGCTTCAATTTCTTCTTTCTCGATAGAAGTGAAGATTTTAATATAACGTTCGGCATCGGAGTCGCTTACATTCAGCCAGAATTGATAGAACTTGTAAGGTGAAGTATAGCGAGCGTCCAGCCAGATATTTCCGGATTCTGTCTTGCCAAACTTACCGCCGTCAGCTTTTGTAATCAGCGGGCAAGTCAATGCGAATACCTCCCCCCCATTGGTACGGCGAATCAATTCGGCACCGGTAGTGATGTTTCCCCATTGGTCGGAACCACCCATCTGAAGCTTACAACCTTTCGTTTCATACAAATGAAGGAAATCATATCCCTGAAGCAACTGATAAGTGAACTCGGTAAATGACAACCCATCACGCGCTTCACCATTCAGACGACGTTTCACAGAGTCTTTCGCCATCATATAGTTTACAGTGATGTGCTTACCTACTTCGCGAACAAAATCGAGGAAAGTGAAGTCTTTCATCCAGTCGTAATTGTTCACCAGCTCGGCACGGTTAGGTACATCCGACTCGAAGTCGAGGAACTTGGCAAGCTGATTCTTGATACATGCCTGATTGTGACGCAATGTCTCTTCGTCCAGCAGGTTACGTTCTGCCGATTTACCGGAAGGGTCACCAATCATACCTGTAGCGCCACCGATCAGTGCCAACGGCTTATGACCGCAGCGTTGGAAATGACGAAGGATCATCACTCCACAAAGGTGACCAATGTGTAGCGAATCGGCAGTCGGGTCGATACCCAAGTAGCAGTCACCTGCTCTTTGCTTAACAACTCTTCTGTTCCCGGCATGATGTCCTGCAACATGCCACGCCATCTCAATTCTTCTACAAAATTCATCGTATTACTCTTTAATTATTTGGTTTTTATTGTATTTCAATTCCATGTGCGACAAAAGTACGACTCTTTCTCGGAAGATACAACTCTTACGCCTTAAAAAAGACATTTTGGATATTCCGGCGAATCACCTCACACAACGCTTCCACTTCTACCCCACGCACCTGGCTGCCTGACACAGGATATCTTCAATATCAAGCAAGCTGTCATCCGTTTCCAAAAATAGGCGTTCATCGGGGACTATCTGCATCGTTTCATCGGGATAATATTCCCCAAAAGAAAGATAAAACCCTTTCTTCAACAACTGTACCGCCTGCTCCGGTTTTCCACGAAAGCCATGCCATATCCAAGGTTGTTGGGGGCGAGATTCTTTTTTCACACCCAGCAGTTCTTCCATTGCTTTCACGCAGTGAATAATCAACGGCAAACCGAGCTTTTCCGACAACTTTACCTGTTCCTTAAACACCGCTAACTGAAGCTCCATCGGAGCTTTTGCCAATTTATCCAGCCCCGCCTCTCCTACAGCTACAAACTGCTTTCTCTGTAGCTGCTGTTGAAGAAAGCTCAATTGCTGACTGACATTACTCTCTCTCACCTCCCAAGGATGAATACCAATAGAATAATAAGATCCTCTACCCACAGCCACTTCCACATTCTCTGCCAGAGGCATATACAATGGAGAGTCTGCCAATAACGGATAATTGATGATGGATTTTCCTTGGGTATCAACTTCCTGTTTATGAGTATGGATATCTAAAATATCAGTCACATTCTTTTTCATTTTCTATTTCTCGTTTCAGTTGTCTCAAGGCACGGGATCATAACCGGAACCACCCCAGGGATGGCATCGCAGAATACGCCGCACAGCAAGATAAAGCCCCTTTATAGGACCATGTTTCTTAATTGCTTCGAGCGCATACGCTGAACAAGTAGGCGTGAACCGACAAGAGGGAGGAGTAAGGGGTGAAATACAAATCCGGTAAAAATAGATGGGAACAAGCAGGAAGAAGGAAAATACCTTTCTCAAAATTCCCGTAACGAATACCCACGCGGTAGATATCCGGGAGTTATGAGGTTTCATGAGAATAGTTTTTCGGAGATGCGCGCAAGCGCTATTTTCATTTTCTCTTCCAGCTCGGCAGTAGCAACAAGCTCGTCCGACAGATAGATAAAGGCAACGGCTAACCGTTGCTCCCGGCGTTGCAGTTCATCCACCAGAAGAGACTTGTTCTTCCGGTAGGCTTCACGTATCTGGCGTTTCACCCGGTTGCGTTTCACCGCCCGTTTAAAACGACGTTTCGATACACTGATTAATATGGAAGCAGGAGCCTCGCCCTGCTCGACAGGCATATATACAACGCGTATCGGAAAGATGGAAAACGATTTAGAAACACCGCCTTCAAACATCTTTCCGATCAAAATTTTACTATTCAGCCTTTCGGCTTTACACAAAGTATATATACCCACTCTGTTTATTTATTGTTTTCCTTGATAAACATGTCAAGTGCGGCAGTCATTGACGGAGCCTGCACCGTAGGAGCCTCAAGGTCCAGACGGAGACCTGCGTCACGTACAGCCTGTGCGGTAGTAGATCCGAACGTTCCGATCTTAATCTCTTTCTGATTAAAATCCGGGAAGTTCTTCTTCAAAGAAATCACTCCGGCAGGCTGAAGAACACTAACATATCATAATCAAACTCCTCGTCCGGTGTAAAGTCGTTGCTCACCGTGCGATACATCACAGCTTCCGTATGCTGAATGCTGTTCTTGTCGAGCAGGTTTTTCACATCGTCATTATGTACGTCTGACATCGGAACGAGATACTTCTCCGTTTTATGCTTTACGATGGAAGGAATCAGGTCTTCAATCTTTCCAGTAGCTCCAAAGAAGATCTTACGCTTACGATATTGCACATATTTTTGAATATACAATGCAACAGCTTCCGTCACACAGAAATACTTCATAGTTTCGGGAATTGTCACGCGCAATTCAGTACACAAAGTGAAAAAATGGTCAATAGCATGGCGCGAAGTGAATATTACGGCAGTGTGGTCGAGAATCGAAATTTTCTGTTGCCGAAATTCTTTCGCCGAAAGACTTTCAACCTTAATAAAGGGCCGGAAATCTATTTTAACGCCATACTTTTCAGCTATGTCGTAATAGGGAGATTTCTCTGACGCAGGCTTAGGCTGCGACACTAGTACTTTTTTAATTTTCAACGTCCTAAAATTTTATTAGCAAAATATTGTTCATTTGAATCATACCCTGATACAGTAAAAGACAAGGTACTATTTCAAGAGCGCAAAAGTACAAAATTAATAGGAAAAGCCCGCTAAATTGATGAAAAAAAAGCTTTATCCACTTATAAAACATCAATATTTTAGTGAAAATTAAAATAATAGACCCAATTATAACCAAATTCGTTAGACTCAAATCAAAATAAACCAGGAAAAGAACGAACGGAAAAAGGGCAAATCCGACATAATATATGAGCGCAGAATACGATTCCAGCCATATATTTGTCTTATTTTTATCAAAAAACGTCCACCCCAGAAACATATAAAGCAACCATTTTAGTAAGAAATAAGCGAGGCAAAAACCAACGTAAATACCCAGCAAAAGGAGAGAGGATACATGGTCCATCAGAGCGGGACATGTATCATGAAAATAATTGAGAAATGTGATGCCCGACAAGACACAGGTCTGCAATACAAGCACAAGGAGATAACGCACATCAGCCGCCGTAGAGCTATCAAAAATGCTCGTCCGTTCGCGATGCAATACAAAGTCTTTCACCTGTTGGGAGAGAAATTTCTTTCCACGTGCCAAGGCAATGGAGGAGAGAAAGAAGCAAGCCAGCAATGTCAGCGCAATAGCATCATCCGTACGGGGAGAGTAGGAGATAGGGGTTCCTTCAAAGCCAGAATCAACCTCTTGTACAGCATGAAGATCGGCCAACTGCAGGCTATCACTGTCTGCCTTTGCCGGACTAATCTGTTTCTGCTGGAGAAGAGACAAGGTATCCGTGTTCTGGGAACTTAGTGTATCACCTATCATATCGCTGCAAATTTACGAATGGAAATATCCCATACAGGAGTCTCATAAAGCAGCTGAACAGCTTCTTCCGGTGTCTGCGCCACTTTCCATATATCACCGTGTTGGCGTCGCATAAAGTTTTCATCGATTGCTTTTTCAAGCATTTCGAGCAATGGATCGAAAAATCTGTTTGTATTGAGAATTATAATCGGATTGAGATACAACCCCAATTGTTTCCAAGTGATAATTTCCAGCAATTCTTCAAGGGTACCGCATCCACCCGGCAAAGCGATGATACCATCACTCAAATTGGCCATCTTCTGTTTGCGTTCGTGCATGGATTCTACCTCGATCAGCTCTGTCAGTCCAGTATGATGCCAGTTTTGTTCCACCATGAAGCGGGGAATCACTCCGGTCACTTCACCGCCATTTTTCAACACAGCATCTGCCACAGAGCACATCAGACCGATACTTCCAGCTCCGTTTATCAAACGGATATGGTGTTCGGCAAGCAGACGGCCGAGAGTCTCGGCTGCTTGAAAGTAAACAGCATCTATCTTGGTACTGGAAGCGCTATATACGCATACGGAATTTATCTGGTTCATCACTCTTTACGGGGTTTATGGTTGTAACGAGTGCAAAAGTACAAAAAAACATAGAATAACAGACTATAGTTCAAACTAACTAGAATGTAAATTGATAAGAGATAGATGCAGTGCACCATACAAATACATTTTATGCATGCCAATATCAGAGAAATCATAGTCATCTCTACTCGTATAGATAGTAAACACATTTTTTCTGTTATATACATTCATCACAGAAAGAATCAATCGACCTCTTTTGCCAGTTTTACAAGTCATGGATAAATTCAATTCATGAAAGGCAGGAGCACGATAACCATTCTTGTAGAATAGATATAGAAAGCTGTACCGTTCACCCGGTAATGAGCAATAGGCAATGTCAGATTCATCCCTGAATTGTACGAGAAGGTAGCTGCAAAAGCACACCTCCGCTTACGTCCGGCCTCATAATTCAGAAATATCTTCAAGCTATGTGGACGATCATAGACAGGCGGATATTCCTTATCTTCGAGAGCAGCAATATAATTTCGGGCATGTGAAAGAGTATAGCTAATCCAGCCGGTTAGCCGCCCTCTGTTTTTAGATACATAGAATTCCGCTCCATAGGCCTTTGAATAACCTGTGTTCAACTGTGTTCTATCTGATTATTTAAAAAGATATTTGCATTATCTACAAAATCAACGATATGATCCGTCTTTCTATAATAAGTCTCCAGAGAAAATGTATACATTCCTTTTTCCAGACTTTTCTCATACCCTAAAGCCACTTGTTTCATCACTGCAGGTTTCAGTTGTCTATTAGCAGGTACCCACATATCTGAAGGAATACCGACAGAGGAATTAGACAACATATGCAGGTTTTGTGAAGACTGCGTGAAAGCTGCATGCAAACGGTTCCCGGTTCCGGAGAGTAGGACAACTCAGCTCTCGGTTCAGGCATTATGTAACCCTTTTGCTTGAGTTCTCCCACTTTAGGAGTATAAAAAACGGGGAAACGAATTCCTCCACTCAGCCGCCATACTGATGAAATCTTATAGGTTGCTTCTCCATAGGCTGCCATATCCAACAGGGACCGCCTATCCATTCGATAAGGAACCACATTACTAAAGTCTCCCCAGCTACTAATACTCCCAGGCATTGTGGTAAATACATGCGCAGAGAGACCACTCCTGATATGCAGTACATTGTTAACAGCATAATCTGCATCATATTTCAATTGATAAGATTGGATATTCGATTTCCATAAGAACTTCATTCCATCTGTTATTGATTTATAGCGATAATAATAATTGCTAAAAATAGCACTGAAGTTTCCCGACAACCGATCTGTCCAAACATGATTCCATCGGAATGTAGCAGTAGTATTTCCCCAATTCATACCATAACTGCGTACCAGTTGATTAAAAAAGTATGATCGCCGCCATTATATACTGAAAAGAAAATCCGGTTCCGGTCATTTAATGTAGAATTAATTTTGGCGTTCACATCATAAAAGCTCATTTTAGTACCACGAAACTGTTTCAGTACGTTAAGTACAGCTCCCGGATAAGCAAACCTACCAGCTACCAGGTAAGATGTTTTCCCTTTCTTTATCGGACCTTCCAACTGGATTTTGGAGGCGACAACTCCAATTGTAGCACTCCGGTGTTTCTCCTGATTGTTTCCTTCGCGCATTTTGACATCAATAACAGACGAAGTTCTTCCACCATACTTCAATGGAAAATAAGATTTATAAAGACTCACTTGCTGTATAGCGTCATTATTGAACACAGAAAAGAAAGACAATGCATGATTCGGGTTATAAACCATTGCCTCATCCAGCAATATCAAGTTACCCCATTGATTACTCCCTCGAACAGATATATTATTGGAACCTTCATTGCCACTAATGACTCCCGGAAGATATTGTAATGACTTCAATACATCAGGTTCACTCCCTAAAGTGGGAAGTGCCTGAATATCTTTCTGGTTCAATGTCAACTGTCCTCCTGCTTTCTGATTTCCCATTACCTCTACATCACTTAGTTGATAGTTATCGGGCATCAAAGCAAAATTATGAACCGAATTTGCAGTCAGAGTCAACGTATCCATTTGGGTTACATAGCCCAGCATCGAACATCTTAAGACACAACGTCCACCTTTAATACGAATGGAATATAGCCCATACGTATTGGCAGCTACTCCTGTTCTCGACATCAGGTCTCCAATGTTAGCATCCGAGAGCACTTCTCCGGTTTTTCTGTCGGTCACACGACTCTGACAGTAATCGTCTGAGCATTACATATGGTGAAATTTCCACAGCAGGATAATATAAATAATAACAGGTATTTTTCCATCAAATCCTATGTTTCTTATAAAAATAGATTTCAGAGATAGCACTGACACGGAATATTCCATAAGCACCATTATCAATGTTACTTTTTACAGAGGTCGGACGCGGAGAGAAAGTTCCACCATCCGAACGTATTTGCTTAATCATTTGATCAAACACCTGATAGCAATTTTCAGATATGGACTGCATTTTTATCCAAATGGAATCACTTACAGGATAGCTAAACCCCGGACGATTAGGGAGTACAAACTGCTCTCCCTCGCTCACAACATAGTCTATCACATTTTCCGCCAAATATTCATCATCCAAAATAGAATATGGCAACCGGCACTATTCGTTGTTCCATAATATAGATTATAAACAGATGCGACACGAAGCACTTTTGAAGAACAAAAATCTGTTTTAAGCAAATAATAGTTATGCTCTTCAGGAGGATTATAAAAACTGATACATGGAGTTTCATTAGGTTCACCTTCTCCAGTATCAATACGTTTCATTACTATTTTGTCTATTGGAGTTTTAGGCACCATCCGCTCACATGCTGTATATTCCTTTCCTTTGTATTTGATATGAAGTTCGTAGGTATGATTTTCAACTCCATAAATCTTATTAGTAACATAAAGTCCACCAGGCGTTTCACCAGGAAGCCATTTCATATAAACAGTAACATCTTTATCTCTATAGTGATCATAAAATCGAAAATCCTGATAACCAGTCAATTTGGCATTCTGTAATGTATCTCTTATACCTGTTGTCAAATCAACAATAACAATTTCTGCATCATTAATCCTATCAAAACTACGATTTTCAGGGTATTTCAGTTTAGTTGACGGTTTACTTAATACAAAATAATAGGGTGGGGGTTCATCGGTTATCACTCCATCAAATACTATGGCATCTTCCGGGATCGGCATACCTACATCAAACGGCTCCTCACAAGCAATACAAAGATATAAAGCCTGCATTAGAAACAGATAAGTTATCTTATTCAGATTAAAGTAAAGTCTCATCTTTTATCTTTTGTGTTATAGTTCATACTCCAATAGTCTGGACAATTCTTCATAGCTGTTTGTGACGTACACCAAACGATCATTAATTATGATGGTAGGAGTAGCCATCAGCCCCCTTTCTACTAACTGATTGATGACCTTATCCATCTCCTTATATTTGTCAGAAGAATGTAAGTAGGCATCAAATTCTGTCATATTCAATCTTTTAGACTTTGCTAAGTTATATATAAAAGCGGAATCTGCTACTCCTGAATAGTTAAATATAGTATCATGAAAAGTCCAGAATTGTTTTTGCTCACCAGCAGCCTCACATGCCAAAGCTGCTAACGAAGGAGCATCTGCAAAATGCACAAAACCAAATTTAACCCGCTCTTTATAATTATCATAGAGCTTGGACAATGTCTTTTCAAATTGTACACAGCGCTCACAATTATAATCAGAGGCAACAATAAAAGAAACAGGAGAGTCTAAATTCCCCCTATAATATACACACAAATCCCTCACAACACATTCCGGCTGTTTTGGAGGATATAAAAATCTTTTAATATCCGCCTTTTGATATAAAGAATCAACCAATGCCTGAACAATCCGACTCCGAAGTTTCTGTTGATAAGATAGTTTCTCCTCCAAAGAACCTTTCACTAACGGGATTAATTCACCTTTTACATAAAAGCTTTGTGTATTAAATCCATATCGTTTTTTCAAACTATCCTGCCCTACACATATTTTCTGCTGAACAAACCAATCGATAAACTCTTCCAAAGACATGTTTTCTTTTTTGGCTGCATCTTCTAACAGTTTCTGTTTGATCAGACCTGCAAGTACCCGACTTTTGATTTCATACGCTGTATTCAATATATCAAAAATCTCTTGTTTACTTTGAGACGCCAATTCTGAAAGAAGAATCTGTTCTCCATTCACTTCTGCAACAACATCATTCTTATTTATAACAGGAGTATTGCAAGCAATAAAAAGAAAAGAGAAGAGAAAGAAATACAATATTTTCATGTCTATGTGCTAATTAAATCAATTCTTATTGGTAAGTTTTACCAATAAGAATTGATTATAAACAAATTAATAATTAGATAGCTGATCGCACCAATTTTGTGAAATTAGTTTTATCCGTATTAAGGCATACGTGATATCTTGTATTTCGATCCAGCTGGACTCCATAATATGTACCATGCGGTTCATATTGGTTTTGGGGTCCTAACCAAACTTGTGCCCAATTCTTATTATTATGATCTTCATCATCAAAATACAAATTACCTGAAGCCATTTCAGCAGGAGCAATGACCCCATAATTAATACCTGCAGGTCCCACTGGAATATTGCCCCATTTAGTCATATTCCTATTTATATTCCATGCCAATGTAGCATTAGAATCTAATTTAGACATTCCAGAAATATGCATTACATCATAATAATTAGGATCATCAGACCACACGCCATTATGACCACCATCTTCCGTATCATGATAACGGACCAATGTCATGGTCTCTAAAGGTACATCCTCAAACAAAAAGACTCCCCCCGGATAACGAAATCCCGCATCCACCATACAAAATTCGAGACGCATATTATCTCCACCATCAACATACGTATCTCCAACATTACCACTTACGCTAGTTTTACTATTTCCGTTTTCACAATCAATTTTTATTGATAAATACTTGTAATTACCACAAGAACCAACCCTGAAAACTCCGACCCTAGCGATGTTGCACCATAAGCCGTACGCATTACCTTCTCTTTAGCAACTTCCATACGTCCCATAATTTCCGCGATATAATTGTCCTTCAAAACCTGAATGGAATCTTCATCACCCGAAGTTTCGCATTTTAGACCATTATCACCCGCTTCTAACGTACCTAGCTCATACTCATTGTTCAAGCCATTTAATTCGGATTCTGTATCCAGTAATACAGAACTTCCTGCACAAGAGCAGCATAAAGCTACCATTGTTCCCCAAACCAATAGTTTTTCTTTCATCTTGGTTAAATTTAAATTTGTTTTTATTTAAGAGAAAATCTCTGAAAAGTATTTTTCATCCAAATACATTATGGCAATATCTATTTAACAGGATAAATTATTTATTCATCCCATTCCATATTTTTAGAATAGCCATAGTAGATTAAAATAGATGTCGATTAAACAACATCTACGAACTCCCCAAAAAGTTATTAGGAAAAACAAAAATTGAATGCGAACGCATTTGAGTAACATCCTTCAAAGCTACCCAACCTCTCTTAATTTGTTCCATCGCATAAATACTTATACTTGATTGGAATAAGATAGCTGATAATAAAAAGAATAGAAGTTTCATTTCCATGATGTCTGTGTGTTAGGTTCTGTGTGCCAAAAGTACGTAAGCATAATGAAAGAAACGAATTTCACTTGGTAACATAAGTAACAGTAGCGCATAAAATAGGAAACAAGAGGTTACACACACAAATTATCTAACAGATAATCCTAATAATATATTCAAATAGCTTAGCAGTCATCCCATTTACCTCATCATACCCCATCAAAAAAAATCTTGGAACTTCTTATTCAGAAGTCCAAGAGCTTTTCTCACAGAGAATACATCTATCACAGATTTCTCATCTACTAACAGGTGTATCACATTGTTGCTGAATGAACTTCATTATCCGAACTATAAAATCGTTCGAACACCCTACCAGTAGTATTTCAGCACACAACTAAAAAAAGTGATTTTAATTTTACGTTTCAATATACCTTAATGGACCTTTCACAAGGCTTATTAAGCCCACGAATAAAAGTTAACCGATTCTTTCCCCTTTCGGTCATCTAAATCGTCATTTCAGCAATGCGCCATATATTTCAGCAGCGGGGCTTCAACAGTTAATGATTTAGGTATATCATCTTATGTTAGTTGCAAATAATATATATTCCAAAGATTTAATCTAATTCAAAATCTCCGATAAAGGCTTCCTTCGGAAGTTGTATCTCCAAAGTATATTTACCTTTTTCCTCACCTGCAAGATCAATATAAACCTTATCTACATTTAAATCAGTAGATGTATAAACGACTTCTCCTGTCTCTGCATCCTTGATGGTAACAGTTACAGTAGGAACAGTAGAAAGAAGGTCAATAGTCAACAATGAGTTTTCAATAAAAGCATCAGGAGAAACAGGAATAGACCGATGTTGCACCTGAGTTTTAGTTCTTAATTTAATTTGGCGTGCAGTTACCATTTCATCCGCATAAGAAAACATACTTACTTGAAGTAAAACTGTCAACAACAAAAAAGGTAAAAATTTAGCTTTCATAATAAATGGGTTTAAAATTTCGCTCCAAAAATACACAGATGAAACAAAAGAAACGATTTTTATGTGGTAACAATGGTAACAGCAAGTTATTCAAAAGCAAAAAGAGCAAAAACGAATCAATATATCTCACTGATTATCAGCACCAAAAACACGTTCAAAAATTTGTGTATCCATTTTATTCTTTATACGATTTTTACGTGTCTTAAGAGCATCTGACGTAGCATCCATTAGCTCCATCATGACAGTTTTTGAACAACAAAGCAATGAAAGAACACAATAAAATACATCATCACCAGTTAAAGCCGGACAACGTTCTTTCAGATTTACCATCACATCAACGAATGCATTAGAAATGGTAGAACGTATCTCCTTCCTTAAACTACGCATTGCCAATAATTGTTTCGGAGTTGCTTTCTCTAGTATTTCTAATTGTTCATAACAATCTGTTGTTTTAAGTACAGATATACATAATTGAATCTGTTGTTCTGTCAACTCCGACCTTTTCTTATCTATATGCTCTTTATTAGATTCAGACACTTCCTCTTCTTTTAACAACATAGTATCCACTCGCTTTTGAGTTAGTTCGTGTTGCAAAGCTATATAATACTTCTTTCTTTTTCTGTCATTCCACATAAAATAGAAAACGCATATAATCATCAAAGAAAAAAATGCAGTAATCAAAATGAAAATCAGCGTTCTAGTACGCTCCGACAACAATCTCTTATGTTCTTCTAATTGATGTTTATCCATAAGTCGATTAAGTTCCTCATTGTCTGTCATAAATTGAATAGAATCATAAAGTTTCTTATATGCATCCATGTTCTCTGTCGCTGTTTTCCATTCACCTCTTTTCTTTGCTATCTGATACATCCCATCATAACATACGGCCCTCCCATTAATATCAAGAGAACCCATTTCTTTATTAAAAAAATAACTGGCAGAGTCAAGCTTATTCAAATTAAACATAATTTCAGCTTTCAACAAATAAGCATTAGCTGCTTCATCATGCCCCATTACCATAATAGCTTTCGATATATATTGATCCGCTCGGATATAATCTTTCTTTTCATTGTAAATCATAGCAAAATCATGATAAATCGCTCCTATCATACTAGAATCCTGTACTACTAATGCACAATCAAGAGCTTGCTGATAATAGTATAAAGCACTATCTTTCTCATTTTGCGAAAAGAATATGCCTGCAATTCCTCTTAATGGATATACCTGCGCACTTTCTCCTTCCAATATCTGATAAGCTGTACGATATGCTTCCATGGCTACGTTGTTTAAACCATCTTTTTCATAACATTCCGCAAGATTATCATATATCATTGCCAAGAATTCATTCCGAATAGGCATCAGACGAATTGCAGCCAAATATTCTTCTACAGCAAATGAAGTATACCCTTTCTCTAAATAAGTAGCTCCCCAATAATAATGAGCTTTTGCAGCACGTACACTTTTCTTCTTATCACCATAGTATTCAACAGCCGTTTTTATCAGCGAGTCATCTCCTAAAGCAATATAATTTTTATGCCTTGCTTGCGTAAGCAATAGCGCATAAAGTGCTCTGTCAGCACGTGGTAATTTCTGTGGGGAGGAAATTGATTCCAAAATGGATAATGCACTATCAGGATATATTTCCATCAATGAGTCAGCAGATAGTAGCAATGGACTCTTCACCGAAGAAGAGCAGGAAGATAGAGAGACAGACATCAGAATGCTACCTACGCTGACAAGTAAACTAAAGAACAACAATAAATAGCGTTTAGGATAACAACATCTTGTTTTCATTAGGCAGTCCGTTTATTTACAGGTCAAAAGTAGCAAATTCCGGCAAAAGAAGTTTAATATCCAAAAGATATTTATTTAAATATAACTTATTTAAAATCAAGAGCCACAACCTCATATCCTACTAGAAGGAGTTGAGATTGTGGCTCTTATCGAATGAGCTAAGCTCGCTTTCAGACTGTTTTACAGACCAAAAGCAGCTTTAATTTTATCTACGTAGTCGAGTTTCTCCCATGTAAAGAGTTCCACTTCCACTATTTTATCTCCTTCGTAACGAGAAGAAAACTTCTTCGTTATCACTTGCGGTTCACGTCCCATGTGACCATAAGCGGCTGTTTCCTGATAAATAGGATTACGAAGTTTCAGACGTTCTTCGATTGCTTTCGGGCGAAGATCGAACAACTGATCGATAACGCGGGCAATCTCACCATCCGTCATGTTAACGTGGGAACGGCCATAAGTATCTACAAAAATATTGATCGGACGAGCCACACCGATAGCATAGCTCACCTGTACAAGCATTTCATCTGCTACACCTGCCGCAACCATATTCTTTGCGATATGGCGTGCTGCATAAGCTGCACTACGGTCTACCTTGCTAGGATCTTTTCCGGAGAAAGCACCACCACCGTGAGCACCTTTACCACCATAAGTATCAACGATAATCTTACGACCTGTCAAACCGGTATCTCCGTGAGGACCACCAATTACAAACTTGCCCGTAGGATTCACATGATAAATGATTTTATCATTAAACAGTGCCAACACTTTATCGTGATGGATAGAAGCAATGACACGAGGCATCAGAATTTCAATCACATCACGGCGGATGATAGACAGCATTTCTTCGTCAGCTTTCAGCTGGGCAGCTTGAGAATCATCTTCCGGTTGGATAAAGTCATCATGTTGCGTAGAAACAACGATTGTATCGATGCGAACAGGAGCTCCGTTGTCATCATATTCGATAGTAACCTGGCTTTTGGCATCGGGGCGGAGATAAGTCATCACCTTTCCTTCACGACGAATGTCCGCCAGCACTTGCAGAATGCGGTGTGCCAGATCAAGAGAAAGCGGCATGTAATTTTCCGTTTCATTGGTAGCATAACCAAACATCATACCCTGGTCGCCTGCACCCTGTTCCATCGGTCCTGACGCTCTACACCACGGTTGATATCGGGGCTTTGCTCATGAATAGCAGAAAGCACACCACAAGAGTTACTTTCGAACATGTACTCTCCTTTGGTATAACCGATTTTCTTAATCACTTCACGTGCGATGAGTTGGAGATCAACGTACGCTTTTGTTTTCACTTCACCCGCTAGCACCACTTGTCCGGTAGTCACTAGTGTTTCGCAAGCTACTTTCGAACTGGGGTCGTAAGCCAACAGTTTGTCAAGCACAGCATCCGATATTTGATCGGCTACCTTGTCGGGGTGTCCTTCTGACACCGATTCGGATGTAAATAAGTATCCCATCTTTTTAAATTAAGAATTAAAAATTGAAAATTAAAAAATGAGAGAGTAGGAGAGGCGAGTGCTGCAAAGGATAAACCGAAAGGCGTCAATCAGACGTGTTTTAGCATTTTTTTCCGTGGTTGCAAGCTACTCAAATCTGTCCACACTTTCATTTCGGTTACAAAGATAAAGAGATTTCGGAGATAATGAGTATCTTTGCCACGTATTTAACACATAAATAGATTTATAATGATTCTAAATAAGAAATTAAAAACGCTTTTGGTCTTGGCGCTCTATGTCGGATTCACGATTGCTATTTACGCCATTGTCTGCCATTTCATTGACAAGCCGTTTCAGGAGATCCATTTGCTGTATGCAGTACTAATAGGATGTATCGCCTATTTGCCGGTGTTTATTGCGGAGAAAAAGAAGAAGTAAGCTCTTTCATCGTTTTTCCGAGTACCGGATGAACTAATCCGGGAGCAATTTCCGCTAGTGGTTTCATGACGAAGTCGCGTTCTGCCATCAACGGATGGGGGAGGGTTAACTCTACTCCGGAAGCAGAAATCACAGAAAGTACTAAATCCTCATAAAGTAACAGGTCAATATCAATCAGGCGGTCGCTATACATTCTGTTAACGGACTTTTGGGTACGCCCCAATTCTTTTTCAATCATTTGCGTCTCTTGCAATACCTCCAATGGAGATAATTTTGTCTCCACACAAGCCGCCGCATTCAGGAAACTGTTATCGGAAGAAAATCCCCAAGGAGCAGTAACGTAAAAAGCAGACAGGGAAACTATTTTCCCTACCTGCTCTTCTATTTTTTGCACGGCATCCCGAAGATTTTGTTCTTTATCCCCAAGATTAGTGCCGAGTCCCAGATAAACTTTTGCCATTATTTGTCCAAAATCAGCATTGCATCTCCATACGTGCCGAAACGGTAACCTTCTTTCAATGCTACATGATAAGCATCCATCACCTGGTCATAACCACCAAAAGCAGCTACAATCATCAGTAAGGTAGAAAGTGGCATGTGGAAATTGGAAATCATTGAATTGGCTACGGTAAATTCATACGGAGGGAAGATAAACTTGTTAGTCCATCCTTCAAATTCCTTGAGATGTCCGTCAGTGCTGACTGCACTTTCAATAGCACGCATCACTGTCGTACCTACCGCACATACATTTCTACCGTTATCTTTGGCACGATTCACGGTTTTCACCGCCATTTCGTTTACAAACATTTGTTCCGAATCCATCTTATGCTTCGTCAAGTCCTCCACGTCAATGTCACGGAAGTTACCCAGACCAGCGTGCAAAGTGATATATGCGAAGTCCACACCTTTAATTTCCAGACGTTTCATCAACTCACGGCTGAAGTGCAAACTAGCAGTCGGAGCAGTCACCGCACCCTCGTTCTTTGCAAAAATAGACTGGAAGCGTTCAGCATCTTCCGGTTCTACGGGACGGTTGATAATAGAATGGGGGAGTGGAGTTTCACCCAGAGAATACAGTGCCTTTTTGAACTCGTCATGAGGTCCGTCATAAAGAAAACGGAGCGTACGTCCGCGAGAAGTGGTGTTATCAATCACTTCAGCCACCATTGAATCGTCCGGCCCGAAATACAGTTTGTTACCGATACGGATCTTACGTGCCGGATCAACCAATACGTCCCACAAACGAAGCTCTTCATTCAACTCACGCAACAAGAATACTTCGATACGAGCACCTGTCTTTTCCTTGTTACCATACAAACGGGCAGGAAACACCTTCGTATCATTGAATATAAACACATCTTTATCATCAAAGTAGTCCAACACATCTTTGAACATCTTGTGCTCAATCTTACCTGTATTACGATGCAATACCATCAAACGCGACTCATCTCTATATTTCATAGGATGTAGAGCGATCTTATCCTCGGGTAACTTAAATTTGAATTGTGATAATTTCATATCTATTCCTTATTACGTTAATTATTTTCTTCCTCATTTTCTATCTCCTGTCCGTCGATCCACTCTTTAAAGTGTTCGGGATTCAGACAGTCTTCCAACCGGACATCACCTACACGGGTACGGATCAATCCTGTCAGGTGAGCTCCGCTATGGAGTGCTTCGCCGATGTCGCGGGCCAGGGCACGGATATAAGTCCCTTTACTGCATACAACACGGATTTGAATCATCGGTTCCGGATCATCCAGGCGACATTCCAGCAATTCAATCTCGTCGATAACAAGCTGTTTTGCTTTTAGTTCGACTTCTTCTCCTTTCCGGGCCAGTTCATAAGCACGCTTGCCGTCTACCATACAGGCAGAGAAGGCAGGGGGGACCTGATCGATGGCACCGATAAAGTGCGTCAGCACTTCTTCCACCAGTTCCCTTGTGATATGCTCGGTAGGGTAGGTGGCATCTATTTCATGTTCCAAATCGTATGACGGGGTAGTAGCGCCCAAGCGCAACGTTGCTACGTACTCCTTCGTATGATATTGAAACTCTTCTATTCGTTTGGTTGCCTTGCCTGTACATACAATCATCACCCCTGTTGCAAGAGTCCAGTGTTCCGGCATGCCCGACTTTTAGTTTTTTCACTCCGATCCGACGGCAAATATGATAGCGGGCGTGCCCTACCACTTTAAATGAAGTCCATCCGAAAGGTTTATTGAAAAACAGTACTTCTCCCTTTTTAAAATTCATCAGCCAATTTCTAAGTTGTATCCAAGCAGCAGCATTACCAGAATGGTTCCGCCAACAATAATTCTATACCAGCCAAACGCCTTAAAGCCATATTTCGTAACAAAGCTAATAAAGAACTTGATAGCCAGCAAAGCAACGACAAAAGCCACCACATTACCGATAATAAGTGCCGGCATATTGTTAACAAGAATCTCTGAACCGCCATCCAGGAAGAGTTTCAACACCTTGTAACCGGTTGCCGCAAACATAGTTGGCACGGCAAGGAAGAATGAAAACTCGGCAGCATCCTTGCGAGTCAGCTTCTGGGCCATACCTCCAACGATGGTAGCCATCGAACGGGATACTCCCGGTATCATGGCAATGCACTGAAACAAACCGATATTGAATGCCTTTCTTTCTGTCAGCACCGTATCTTCGCTTCCTTTCGAAAAGATCTTATCGCAGAACAACATGAATATACCACCGATCACCAACATCACTGCCACTATTGCTACGCTCTCCAGCATCTCGTCTATCTTATCGCTGAACAGGAATCCCAAAATGGCAGCAGGAATAAAAGCAACCAGTAATTTCCAGTAGAAATCGAATTTATGCAGAAAACACTTCAAAGCGGAAGCACCCGCAGGAGCCGGTGTATGATTCAACCGGAAAAAACGTTTCCAGTAAAGGCAGACAACTGAAAGAATTGCGCCAAACTGAATAATTACAGTAAATGCTTTTACAAATTCTGTACTTTCTACTCCTAATATGTTTTGTGTAATAATCATGTGTCCTGTAGAAGAAACCGGTAGAAACTCTGTCAACCCTTCTACAATAGCAATAATAATCGTCTCAAATGTTGTTAAATCCCCCATCTTTATTCTTCTGTTTTTTGTGTTTTAGGTTTGCGTAATACAGCGTAAATCATAGACAAGAAGCCAAACAGGCAAACGACTGGCGCTACCTTGATTCTGCGTACACTGAAAATATCGGGTTCAAAAAGCGTTTCGGACGATGTAGGTCCCGTCATCAATAGAAAGCCGATAATAACAATCGCCATCCCTATTGCGAGCAAGATAAAGTTCACTTTATCAAAGGCAAATTTCTGCTTGTCAGACATAGTTTATTTAATTACAAATTACTAATTTCAATCATTCCCTTAATCTATCAGTCGGTTGTTACGGATGCTAATCACACGCAAACACAGGTTTGCCGTCAGCCATTCGCCATCCGCTAAATATAGTACAGGCTGTTTGCTTTCATTCTCAAGTATTTATTCATGGAGAAATAGGCGCATAGCCACGTTATTACAATTCCAAACGCCAATACGCTTGCACAGACTATCAACATGACTTCAGGCGTGATGACCTGAAGCAATTCCTGTTCGTACGTCACGGCCCAATAAGCGGTCCCCATCAATATGGAATCGGCAACGATGGCTGCCAATATCCCGCTCCATACATTCTTTCGAAGGAATGGCCCCCGGATGAATCCCCAACTCGCTCCTACCAACTTCATGGTGTGAATGAGGAAGCGTTTGGAGTAAATAGCCAGTCTTATGGTATTGTTTATCAGGGCAAAAGAGATAAAAGTAAGCACTACCGCCAAGGCAAGCAGTACCAGACTGATATTTCGTATGTTATCATTCACGGCGTCAATTAACTCCTTTCGATAGAGCACATCTTGTATGTTGGTGTTCTTTTTAATCATTTTCTCTATCTTCGCAATGCTGTCGGAGTTTGCATAGTCGGAATGGAGTTTGATTTCAATGGAAGCGGTAAAAGGGTTATAGCCCAAGAATTCTTCCGGATCGGTTCCCATTGCTTCCGTCTGTTCTTTCAGTGCTTGTTTTTTAGAGATATATTCGGATTGTTTCACGAAAGGTTCCTGATTCAGCTTCTTCTGAAGTTTCAGTATATTCGCTTCTTTCATGTCGTCACTGATAAGAACGGAGAAACTGATATTCTCGCGGACATATACGGAAAGATTGTGTGCTGTCAATACGAAGAAGACAACCAGTCCCAGCAACAGCAACACTAATGTCGTACTGATACTCGACGTAATGAACTGCATGTCGAAGATTGAACCTGACTTATATTTGTTTTGATCTCCCATGCGTTATCTCTTTTTTCGGAATACATAAATCATGGAACTACTGCGTTCTTTCCGTCCTAAAGCATTAAACCATGCTAACGTTCCGACAAACATCCCTTTCAGGAAACTGCACGAACTGCCACGATGTTTTTCGCTCAACATGGATACGTAGAACGCATCGAACGGCATCGGATGACGCGCCGCCATAATAAAGCCATGACGGGAAGCCAATTGTTGTATAGTGCCCGGAGTAAAATGCCAGAGATGACGGGGAACGTCGTATGCCGCCCAATACTCGCCATAACGTTGAGCATCATAAGAAGAGCAGTTGGGTACAGCTACAATCAAGACTCCTTTTTCTGTCAGCAACTCATGAAGTCGCTGACACACCTCATCAAGGTGTTCCAAATGTTCCATCACATGCCAAAGAGTGATAACATCAAAGCTGCCGGGAGCAAACTCTTTCAAAGCCGATTCGGGCTTTACGTCCAGATCGAAATGCAACTTCGCAAACTCACGTGCCTGCGGACTTTTCTCCACCGCCTCCACTTTCCATCCCCGGCGAACCATCGCATCAGAAAAGTAACCGGTTCCCGTACCTATATCGAGCAAACGCCCTGTTTTACGATGCGCTTCCTTAGCTACCAGGCGCGCTTTGCGGCCCAGCATATAGGAACGTACATAATGGTAGATATTATTCATCGCGCCTTTGCGCGTATCAGTGTGAGAGATATAGTCGGGAGTCTCATAATACTTGCCTATCTCTGCTTCCACGGGGACTCCTTGTGTGAATGTAAATCCACAGTCCTCACACGAATACAGTTCAAACTGTTCGCCCGAAGCATAAAAATCCGTACAAGTCATGACGCGTTTCAAGTGCGCACCGCCACACACCGGACAAGCATTTATACTGAGTTTCTCCATTAACTATCTAAGCAAAATTAAGTGCTGCCTGGAATGACAAGACAACACTATACCCGAATTTGGTGCAAAGAAACAAATAAAAAGTGATGGATTGGGGTTTCGTTAAGGACTTTTAATAGATAAACCAATTAAGACATCAGTATCTACAATTAGGCTAGCTGAAATATCAAGTACATATTCTGTATGCGTAGACATGTTGCTAGGCAAATTTAATCTATTATATTGAGAAAGCAACCTTTCATTTCCGCATTTATAAAAAGATACCCTGACACAGAATATTTTCTAATTCCATATCAGGGTAAGACACTCTGTTTTATCGAACACATAATATAAAAAACTACCCTGACACTTAAGAATATTTCTATAACATGTCAAGGTAGTAATCGAGCTATAAATCAGGGAGTTTTACAAGTTTTTCAAAATTAGTTTTCCATATATCAAGTTCAAATAGAACTCCATCAACATCCACATTTAAGGATGCAATAACCTCAACTCCATCAATATCTGTAAATTGAAATTCACTAATTTGTCTACCCAATTTCCTACTTTCATTTATTTTCCCCTGTGGAAACAAATACAAACTACCCATTTCCCCATCATCCATTGGACGTACTAATAAGCCATTCTTCCAATCTTCAGACATTTCTAAAGATGACTTATGAACAAGTAATTCAATAAGTTGTTCCTCTTGCTTAGTCGGTATTCTATAAAATTTCATGTATTCTTCCTATATTAAATGTTCCATCAGAAAGTTTAAAAGCTGTATACTGTATATTTCGACCACCTATCTAATAATCTGATTGAAAGGTCTACCAAAGTTGCGGATATTCAAAAAGAAAAGCCGATGATAATACCTTTTTTACCAAAGTTGACCCATTTTCATATTTTCGAAGAGCCAATACCCACCCATCGTCCAAATGGAGATTCTCATGAAAATTAGAATCTGCCACAATTCCTTTTTCAAACAATTCAGTTCGCGACATTTCCTGCTCATCTAATTCTATAAAACAAAGATATTTCCCTTTATAGGTCATCACTTTAGAAGGTAACTCTGCACCATCCGAACCTGGAGAATCCGCCCCTTTAATACTATAAATAATGCTGGAATTATTTGATAATACTTCATTTATTTCAATATATGGAGTTTGTAGATATCCACTATCTATCAATACTTTAACTTGTTCTGCCACTCGTTGATGTATCTCCACTGGCGAAAAAGAGGGGGAAACACATCCTCCCAATAAAATAAATAAGATAACATAAACCAAGTTTTTCATAAGTATATTATTAATATTTTACATATCGTACTAAATCTGTATTACCCAATATTCGAATAGATTTTACCCGACTTTGATTTTTAGTATATTCGTACAACATTCCTTTTCTATCTTTCTTTAGTCCATTATCTTTTAGATAAACTGCATTTCTGCGCTGGGTAGGAGATAGTGCTAAATTACAATGGAATTTGCCTGTAATATTTCGAAATTAATAAAGAGTTACTGTTTGCACAATCAAAATCTATCCAAATAGTTTTTGTAAAAAATAAAAAATCGCTGTTCTATCAATACATTATTTAGCTTTGCAGAAACTTTATAAAAGCCAATTTTCATA
>ENA-OQIG01000131-OQIG01000131.1-human-gut-metagenome-genome-assembly--contig:-NODE-131-length-42297-cov-5.149561_pt1 | contig 42297 bp, 47 predicted proteins | sample MGYA00242576_ERZ504741 | MGnify/ENA primary metagenome ERZ504741 (study PRJEB26092, sample SAMD00036436) | human gut metagenome | host: Homo sapiens | study: EMG produced TPA metagenomics assembly of... | reverse complement strand
TTGCTCTTCCTCTTGGACTTGAACCAAGGACCTCTGATTAACAGTCAGAATCCGTCTCTCATCGACGTAGCTAGAACGATTTAATAACTGAGGATGTGATGATCATTGCTCTTCCTCTTGGACTTGAACCAAGGACCCTCTGATTAACAGTCAGATGCTCTAACCGACTGAGCTAAGGAAGAATGTTTTGTTTTTCTCAATTGCGATGCAAAAGTAATAGGATATTTTGAAATATGCAATATCTTTGCAAAAAAAATTAGTGAAATGGATAAAATAATTGGATTGGGCAACGCCCTGGTAGACGTACTTGCAACCCTGAAAGATGATACACTCCTTGATGAAATGGGATTACCCAAGGGAAGCATGCAACTTATTGATGATGCTAAGTTACAGCAGATTAACGAACGATTTAGCCAAATGAAAACCCACTTGGCAACCGGTGGAGCAGCTGCAAATACGATCCTCGGACTCGCTTGTTTGGGTGCCGGGACCGGTTTTATCGGAAAAATCGGAAATGACGCTTACGGAAACTTTTTTCGGGCAAATCTGCAAAGAAATGGCATCGAAGATAAATTATTAGTGTCTGATCTGCCATCGGGAGTTGCTTCTACTTTTATTTCTCCGGACGGAGAACGTACTTTCGGTACTTATCTCGGTGCTGCCTCTACGCTGAAAGCCGAAGATTTAACGCTGGATATGTTCAAAGGGTATGCATATCTGCTTATCGAGGGGTATCTGGTACAGGATCATGATATGATTCTTCATGCCATCGAGTTGGCAAAAGAGGCCGGATTGCAGGTTTGTCTGGATATGGCCAGTTATAATATCGTAGCGGGTGATCTTGAATTCTTCACCTTATTAATAAATAAATATGTAGATATTGTTTTTGCCAATGAAGAAGAAGCGAAAGCGTTTACTGGCAAAGAAGATCCGAAAGAAGCTCTTGAGTTGATCAGTAAGAAATGCAGTATTGCCATTGTAAAGGTAGGCGGCAATGGTTCTTATATTCGTAAGGGTACTGAAGAAATTAAGGTAGAAGCTATTCCGGTGAAAAAAGTGATTGATACAACAGGAGCAGGCGACTATTTCGCATCCGGATTTCTGTACGGACTGACTTGCGGATATTCTTTGGAGAAGTGTGCTAAGATTGGTTCAATTCTCTCCGGAAATGTTATACAGATAGTTGGAACCACGATTCCCGGTGAGCGTTGGGATGAAATAAAGTTAAATATTAACGAAGTCTGTCAGAGTAAGCAGGCAATGAGTTACTTTTACGTCTCATTTTAACGAAAAGTGTATGAAAAAGTTTCTGAATAGACGAAATGGTGTCCTGTTGGCAGCAGTGTTGGTTGCTGTAGCATTCTTTAGTTTCAAGAGCGGTGACGACCGTAACTTCCAGATTGCTAAAAATCTGGATACCTTTAATTCTATCGTCAAAGAACTCGATATGTTTTACGTAGATACGCTTGATCCGAATAAGACGGTCCGTGAAGGGATCGACTATATGTTGTCTTCGCTCGATCCCTATACGGAATACTATCCGGAGGACGATCAGGCCGAACTGCAGCAAATGTTGAATGCCTCGTTCGGAGGTATCGGATCTTTGATCACGTACAATCAAAAGCTGAAACGTTCGATGATAGCCGAACCGTTTGAGGGAACTCCTGCAGCTAAGGTCGGATTGAAGGCCGGTGATATACTGATGGAGATTGACGGAAAAGATTTGGCGGGGAAAAATAACCAGGAAGTCAGCCAGATGCTCCGGGGAGCAGTAGGTACCAGTTTCAAGCTGAAAGTGGAGCGTCCGGACGAAAAAGGAGGAACACGGCCATTGGAATTTGATATTGTGCGTCAAACCATCCAGACTCCGATGATTCCTTATGATACCATTTTTAATAAGAATGTAGGTTACATCAATCTGAGTACTTTTTCCGGCACTCCTTCGAAAGATTTTAAGAAGACCTTTCTGAAACTGAAGAAAGAAGGTATCACTTCATTGGTGATTGACCTGCGTGGTAACGGTGGCGGACGCTTGGAAGAAGCGGTAGAGATTGCTAATTTTTTCTTGCCTCGTGGTAAAGTGATTGTAACGACGAAGGGAAAGACCAAACAGGCCAGCAATACTTATAAGACATTACGTGAACCGCTGGATCTCGATATCCCGATTACTGTACTGGTGAACGGTGCTACGGCTTCCGCTTCCGAAATCCTTTCCGGAGCTTTCCAGGATTTCGACCGTGCTGTGATTGTAGGTAGCCGTACGTTTGGAAAAGGACTGGTGCAGACCACTCGCCCATTGCCTTATGGAGGAGTAATGAAGCTTACTACTTCTAAGTATTACATTCCCAGCGGACGCTGTGTGCAGGCCATCGACTATAAACACCGCAATGAAGATGGCAGTGTAGGTATATCCCCGATAGTCTGACTACCGTGTTCCATACGGCAGCCGGTCGTGAAGTTCGTGATGGGGGAGGAGTGATGCCGGACATCGAAGTCAAGCAGGAGAAATTGCCTAATATTCTTTTCTATCTGGTACGTGATAACCTGATTTTCGACTATGCGACGCAGTATTGCCTGAAGCATCCGAGTATTCCTTCTCCACAGGAGTTCAAGGTGACCGATGCCGATTATAACGACTTTAAAGCGATGGTGAAGAAAGCTGATTTCAAGTACGATCAGCAAAGTGAGAAGATTATGAAGACGCTAAAAGAGGCTGCCAAGTTCGAAGGTTATCTGGATGAGGCTTCGGAAGAGATAAAGGCATTGGAGAAGAAGCTGACTCATAACTTGGACCGTGACCTCGACTATTTCTCTAAAGATATCAGGTCGATGATCGCCGATGAAATCATTAAGCGTTACTACTACACACGTGGCGGCATCATCCAGCAATTAAAAGATGACGACGGGCTGCAAGCTGCTCTTAAGATATTGGCCGATCCGGTGAAATATAAAGAGACCTTGAGTGCTCCGGTAAAGAAATAAATATCCGGCCGGCCGGATCAGAACACCACGGATAACTCCGATTTTCGCAGAAGTTCCTTTAGGAAGCATACATTCTGTGCATCCGGGTTATCTGTGGTGAAAACAAACTATCAACGTTCGATTGGGTAGCTCTGCTTTTTCCGCACAAAGAATTTTTCTAAAGACGACTGACTGATGAAGAATCTGTTATTGTTCCTAGTTTTTGCCTGTACCTTTTCTTTTTCTTGCCTGGGGAGTCCTGTCCCTTTCTCACCCATTGTCCGCAACTATTCTGTTCTTGACTATAATGCCGGAAATGAAAACTGGGCGGTTGCCCAAGATGAATGCGGGGTGATGTACTTTGGCAACAACAGTGGATTGCTCCGGTACGACGGAAGCCGATGGAGCTGTTTCCACTGCCGACTTCGGGTATTGTGCGTGCGGTCTATGTGGCTTCCGACAGGCGGATCTATGTCGGATCGTTCGAAGAGTTCGGTTATTTTGAACAGAACGACCTGAACTTGCTGGAGTATCATTCTCTAGAAGAGCAGGTAAAAGGATTCGATTTCCATAATGACGAGATATGGACCATTGTAGAGCAGGGAGGAAATATAATCTTCCAGTCATTCGGATCCTATTTTATATACGACGGTAAGGGGACGAAGGGAGTCCGTTGCCCTGAACTTCCCCTGAACCTTTTCCGGATCGGGGACACGCTGTATTCCCAACTGATCAATGGAGGCGTCTGTACTTTTGCAGGTGATAAGTTTATTCCCCTGATTTCTCGTCAGGAGTTGGGTGATAGCGATGTTCTGGCAGGGTTGCCTTATCCCGGCGGAATGTTGTTGCTGACCCGCAATAGCGGAGGATATATCCATACTTCTTCCGGCATCCGCCCCTGGCACACGGATAGTGATGAAGAACTGAAGCGCCATACTGTTAATCGTGCGGTAATGACAAAAGACTCTTGTTACGTGATAGGCACTATCTCCAACGGGCTGTATGCTTTCAGCAAAGAGGGACACTTGCTTTGGAAGGAGAATGCTGATAACCAGTTGGAGAATAATACCGTTCTGGGCCTGTATTGTGATATGGACAATAATATCTGGACAGCCCTCGACAATGGTATTGCCTATGTCCGCAATAATTCGCTGATTTACCATTCGAGCCGGTTCGCCGCAAAGTCGGGATGGTTTATGATGTGCTGGTACGCGATAAGGATGCTTACATCGCATCCAATCAAGGACTGTACCGGCTTGAAGATACCCGTCTGGAGTTGGTTCCGGGCCTTGAAGAGCAGGCATGGACCATTGGAGAGTGGGGCGGCCAGGTGCTTTGCGGTCATAATAAAGGTACTTTCCAGATTAAAGGCATGCAAGCCCGGCTTCTTTCCGATGTGCGGGGGGCTATGTGTATGCGGCAGGCGCAGATCAACGGCGAGCAACTCCTGATACAGGGCACCTATACCTTTTTGAATATTTACAAGAAGAGTGCTGCCGGCGAATGGTACTTCGCTAACTCGGTGGGCAACTTCAGTCACATGGCGAAGAATATCGAAGTGGACGCTCATGGGAATATCTGGGTGCAACACATGCGAAAGGGGCTCTACCGGCTACGTCTCGATGAAGAGCTGAAGCAGGTGACGGACCTGAAACAGTATGATTCCTTGTCCGGCAATCAGGGTGGAAACTGCTATTTGTTCAAGGTGAACGGGCGTGTCGCTTTCTCGGATGGGCGAAACTTCTACACTTACGATGACATGGCAGATTCCATCATCCCCTACAAAGCGATGAACGAACAGTTGGCAACGCTCAGGGGCATTCATACCGTCGACGTCATGAAGGGAGATCTCTACTGGTTTCTCAGTGACCGCGAAGCCTATCTGGTGAGATGTACCGTAAGCGACTTTAAGTTGAGAGGAGAATACCTTTCTCCATGTTCGGCAACCTTCCCATCGAAGGACTGGCACGGATAGTATACGACAGGCGGAACGACTGCTCCTACCTCTGCCTGAACAACTCTTTTGCCCGCATTGCTGCCGACAGCACCGGTTTGTACAAGTCACGTCAGAAGCCGTCTTTGTGGGTTTCGGGCTTTTCGGCATCCGACGAGCAGACGGGAGAGCGGATACAACTGCCCGTTTCCGGTACCGACGAGATAGCTTCAGCTTTCAATAATATCAGCATTTCCCTGGCCTATCCTGTCTACAACGATTTTGCGCTGAACGTGCGCTACCGGCTTGAAGGGCTGTCCGCCTCCGGTAAGTGGACCGAAGGCCTTCCGGACTTGCAGAAAGAATTTACCCGTCTTCCGTTCGGCTCTTATTGTTTCCGTGCCGAGGTATACGACGAGAACGGAGTGATTTCCTCTGTCGACCTTCCGTTCCGCATTTTGAGGCCCTGGTATCTTTCGTATCCGGCTGTCGCTGTCTATGCGCTTTCCGGGATAGCCTTGCTGCTGGGGCTGCTCTATGGAGTCTACGTATACACCAAGAAGAAAAAAGATGCCGTCATTGAGCGGCAACGTGCCCGTCACGAAGCGGAGATAGAGCAGCAGGAGAAGAAGATCATGGAACTGGAGAAAGAGCAACTCGAGGCCGACCTCCGTTTCAAAAGCAAAGAGCTTTCGGGGGTAGTGATGACCAATATTGCGCATCAGGAATTTCTGAATTCACTCAAAGAGGAGTTGCAACAGCAGAAACTCTCGGGGCAATATACGCGCAAGAACCTGGATAAGCTGCTTTCAATGATCAACCAGAATATGGTTTCGGATGAAGAGAACTGGAACATGTTCCAGTCCAATTTTGACCGCATCCACGAGAACTTCTTCCGAAACCTGAAAGAGAAGTTCCCTGACCTGACTTCCGGCGATTTGCGTTTGTGCGCATTGCTCCGGCTCAATCTGCCGACAAAGGAGATTGCGAAGCTGATGAACATCTCCGTGAGAGGTGTCGATGCTGCCCGCTATCGTCTGCGCAAGAAGCTGGGCCTTCCTCCGGAGAGCAGCCTGACGGATTTTATGATTGCGTTCAAATAGTTGGCAATGAACTGTTTGATATGGAAAGAAGTACCAATGCAGTACTTCTTTTTTTGTTTTTCCCGGTTTGCAGTATTCTTGCCGTATGGGTAAATGGAGTCTGTTTGCCGCAGATTTGTTTTATTTGCATCCGGAAAGTCAGAACATTCATAAATAGATACTAAAACTGTAAAGACCATGAAACATTTTGTACGAAGAATGCAGGCGCTTGCCGCTTCTTTGGTCGTAGTGGCCGCCGGGTTACAGGCACAGAAGGCTCCCCGGGATATGGACCGCTTTATCGACCAGTTAATGAAAAAGATGACGCTGGAGGAGAAGATCGGCCAGCTCAACCTGCCCGTGACCGGAGAGATCACTACCGGACAGGCGAAAAGCAGCGATGTAGCCAAACGAATCCGTAACGGAGAGGTGGGAGGACTGTTCAACCTGAAAGGAGTGGAACGCATCCGTGAAGTACAGCGGCAGGCGGTGGAGGAGAGCCGCCTCGGCATTCCCTTGTTGTTCGGTATGGACGTAATCCACGGATACGAAACCATTTTCCCTATTCCTCTCGGCCTGTCGTGTACTTGGGATATGAAAGCCATCGAAGAGTCCGCCCGTATAGCTGCCGTCGAAGCCAGTGCCGACGGTATCTCGTGGACATTCAGCCGATGGTGGACGTCAGCCGTGATCCCCGTTGGGGGCGCGTGTCGGAGGGAAACGGTGAAGACCCGTTCCTCGGCGCAGCCATCGCCCGTGCCATGATACGCGGATACCAGGGAAAGGATATGAGCCGGAATGACGAGATAATGGCTTGTGTGAAGCATTTCGCCCTTTATGGAGCATCAGAGGCGGGGCGCGATTATAATACGGTGGATATGAGCCGCCAGCGTATGTTCAATGAATACATGCTGCCCTACCAGCCGCAGTCGAGGCAGGTGTCGGCAGCGTAATGGCTTCGTTCAACGAAGTGGACGGTGTGCCTGCCACCGGAAGCAAGTGGCTGATGACCGATGTGCTGCGCAAGCAGTGGGGTTTCGACGGGTTTGTGGTAACGGACTATACCGGTATCAACGAGATGATAGACACGCATGGGTGACCAGCAGACTGTTGCCGCCCTCGCCCTGAATGCCGGGGTGGATATGGATATGGTGAGCGATGCCTTCAGCGGCACTCTGAAGAAGTCGGTGGAGGAAGGCAAAGTATCCGCAGCTGCCATCGACGCCGCCTGCCGCCGTATTCTGGAAGCGAAGTATAAGCTGGGACTGTTTGACGATCCTTATAAGTATTGCGACGTGAATCGTCCCAAGAAGCAGATCTTCACCAAGGAACACCGTGACATTGCCCGTAAGACTGCTTCGGAGAGCTTTGTGCTGCTGAAGAATGAAGGTGTGTTGCCACTCAGCAAGAAAGGAACCATTGCCGTAGTCGGCCCGTTGGCGAACACCCGTTCCAACATGCCGGGTACCTGGAGCGTAGCTGCTGTGCTGGATAACGCTCCCTCGCTGGTCGAAGGACTCAGGGAAGTAGTCGGTGACCGGGCAAAAGTGGTAACCGCCAAGGGAAGCAATCTGATTGGCGATGCCGACTATGAGAAGCGCGCCACCATGTTCGGACGTGAACTGCACCGGGATAACCGTACGGATCGCGAACTTCTGGACGAAGCTCTGAAAGTGGCTGCCGGGGCCGATGTCATTGTCGCCGCACTGGGCGAGTCGTCCGAAATGAGTGGAGAAAGCAGTTCGCGTACCAACCTGGAGATGCCGGATGTACAGAGAGCGCTGTTGCAGGAATTACTCAAAACCGGAAAGCCCGTTGTGCTTGTGCTTTTTACCGGTCGCCCGCTGGTGCTCACCTGGGAAGAAGAACACGTGTCTGCCATCCTCAACGTATGGTTCGGAGGGAGTGAAGCCGCTTATGCCATCAGCGATGTGCTTTTCGGCGATGTCAATCCCAGTGGAAAGCTGACCGCTACTTTTCCGCAAAATGTAGGCCAGATTCCATTGTTCTACAATCATAAAAACACCGGGCGTCCGTTGCAAGAGGGACGTTGGTTTGAGAAGTTCCGCAGCAATTACCTCGACGTGAGCAACGAGCCGCTCTACCCGTTCGGCTACGGATTGTCTTATACGACTTTTGCCTACAGTGATATTCACCTGAGCAGCACGGAGATGAGTGCTGATGGCGAACTGACGGCGACTGTTACCGTCACCAATACCGGCAGCCGTGACGGAGCGGAGGTGGTTCAGCTTTACATCCGCGACCTGGTGGGCAGCGTCACCCGTCCGGTGAAAGAACTGAAAGGTTTTGAGAAGATTTTCCTCAAGGCCGGAGAGTCTCGTAAAGTAAGCTTCAGCATCACGCCGGAATTGTTGAAGTTCTATAATTACGATTTGCAGTTTGTCTGCGAACCGGGTGATTTCGATGTAATGATTGGCGGAAACAGCGGGATGTAAAAAAGGCACGATTTCTTCTGAAGGAAGAATAATAAAGAAAATAAGATTGTATTTTTGATTTATTGTCCTATCTTTGTAGAACCATAGAATCAATCCGAATGTACTCTCCGTTACGATAAAACATGATCGGAAAAGAGAATCTGATGATAAATCATAAATAATTATATATTATACGGAAAACCGCTACTTGTAGCGGTTTTCTTTTTATACAAAATTCAAAAAAATGAAAATTGTCGCTCAGATACCGATATGCTGTCATCGAGACGACAGAAAGACATCGTCTCGATGATGAAAAATCATCGTCGAGATCTCAATTTTTAATGGATGAAATGCTCTTATATAGCTTTTAGTAATTAGTTCGAACATTAAATAAGGCGTAATCCTATTTCTTTATTTGTACAAAACTACCTTATGTCCTTAGCTTTTTTTCTTCTCCTTTTTCCTTTTGGAAAAAGTCCTGTTCATGCACCAACCAGTTCTGATATTTTCATCCCGGAGTGCAGAATCTAAAAAGTCTTTTTTCCTCTCCGGAGTCTTTAAAGCAAATATTTCATCGACGGAAAGGAGTAGAACAGATGAAGTAGTCATATTCCGGTCTCCTTTCAGAATCTATTTTTATTTTATTGAATATTAATTAATTATATTCCTTTGCAGTAGGGATGAAGTAGTGCGGAAATCTTGTTTTTTTCTGCATGGTACTCTTGTAGTACCCCTTTTTTTGACTTACATCAATTTACCGTCTAAGTTTGCAGCAGAATTTTAAATCAGTACCAAACGATGAAAAAAAATCTGTTTACCCTATGTATGATGTTGCTGCTCTCCATGCTTTCTTTTGCGCAGGGCAGTCTGACCATCTCGGGTGTTGTTACCGAGAAAAAGACAGGGGAGCCTATCATTGGCGCCAGTATCCTGCTGAAAGGTCAATCGTCCGGAACCATTACGGACTTTAACGGCAACTATTCTATTCCGAATGTTCCTTCGGGCGCCACTCTTGTTTTCAGTTATATCGGCATGAAAACGCAGGAGGTCAAGGTGACTGCCTCCTCGAAGCTGGATATCTCTCTTGAAGAAGATAACCAATTGATAGACGAAGTTGTCGTGATCGGTTATGGTATACAACGTAAGTCCGACCTGACCGGTTCGGTAGGTGCGGTGAAGAGCAAAGACCTCACGAAAGTTGCCACTCCCAACGTGGCGAATGCCCTTCAGGGACGTGTCTCCGGTGTGTATATCTCGGCTAACGGTGCTCCCGGAAGCTCGCCCGAAGTACGTATCCGTGGTATCGGCACAACGAATAACAGCAATCCCCTTTATGTGGTGGACGGCATGTTTATGGACGACATCTCTTTCCTGAGCACACACGACATCGAGTCGATGGAGGTGCTGAAAGATGCATCGGCGACCGCCATGTACGGTTCGCGCGGTGCCAACGGTGTGATTATCGTCACTACCAAGCAGGGAACGGAAGGAAAAGCGGTGGTGAACTTCACCGCCAACGAAGGATTCCAGTTCAACAACAGCAGCTTCGAGATGGCCAATGCCACCGAATACGCGACACTGCTGAACGAAGCACTGGTCAACACAGGCGGAAAACCCAAGTTTGACGACCCTGCTTCACTGGGCAAAGGAACCAACTGGTTTGACGAAATCTTCCGTGTGGCTTCCGTACGCGACTATCAGCTCAGCGTCAGCGGCGGATCGGAGAAGGTGCACTACAACCTCAGCGCTGGATATTACCAGCAGGACGGCATCATCACCGGAAACACCTACAACCGCTTCACCCTGCGTGCCAACAATAGCTACAAGATCAGCAAACGGCTGACCCTCGGGCACAATCTGTCGGCCTCTTTCAGCCATAAGAAGAACGAAAACAGCGCGGTGGTGAAAGCTGCCTATACCATCAGTCCCGTGAAGCGTCCCTACAATGAAGACGGGAGTTTTATGGATTCCGAAAGCGCCTCTTCTGCCAATCCCGTCGCCACACTCCATTATACAAACAATGACGACTGGAAAGAACGTATCGTGGGCAGCGCCTTCCTGAACTGGAATATCCTGAACGGGCTTGACTTTAAAACCAGCCTCGGCATCGACTACATCAACGGACGCCGCCGCAACTTCGTGCCGAAATACTACGTTTCGGAAACACAGAAGAACGAAACCAACAGCCTCTCCAAAACCTGGGACCGCGACTTCACCTGGTTGTGGGAGAACCTGCTGACTTATGACTGGAAGATCAATGATAAGAACCGGCTCAATCTCTTGGGAGGTATCACGGCGCAGAAGCGTGTTTACGAGTTGCTGGAAGGCACCGGACGCGACTTCTTCTCCGATAACGAAAACTACTGGTATCTCGACCAGGCTTCGGCCGGCTCCAAGTCGGTGGCCAACAACGGATACCACGAAACAATGATGTCTTATCTCTTCCGTGCCAACTATGCGTTGATGGACCGCTATCTGCTGACTGTCTCGGTCCGTGCCGACGGTTCATCCAAGTTCGGTCCTGACAACCGTTGGGGCTACTTCCCCTCAGTAGCTGCCGGATGGAGAGTCTCCGAAGAAGCGTTCCTGAAAGACCGCGTGCAGTGGCTGAGCAACCTGAAGCTCAGAGGAAGCTGGGGACAGATCGGTAATGATAAAATAGGTAACGACAAATACCGGGCGCTCGCCAATATCTCTCCGTCCTATGATGCCGTGTTTGGCGGTGTGTTCTATCCCGGCGGAACCATCACGTCACTCTCCAACCGGAGCGTCCATTGGGAACGTTCGGAGCAGATGGACCTCGGCTTCGACCTCGGACTGCTGAACAACCGCTTTTCACTTGAACTGGACTATTATCGCAGAGACACGAAAGACATGCTGGTGACGGTGGATGTACCGGCTTCCGTAGGCCTCACCCCGGTAGAAACAAACGTAGGGGCGGTGCGCAACAGCGGTGTGGACTTTACCGTGAAATGGGAAGATTCGCTGAAAGACTTCCGGTATGGTATCCGTCTGACAGGAACGACCATCAAAAACGAAGTCATCAGTCTGGGCGGCAAACGCATCGCCAGCGGTGATATCGGCGCCGGGAAATCCGTACAGATGACCGAAGAAGGAAAGCCGATTAAATATTTCTATGGTTACAACGTGATCGGCATCTTCCAGAACGAAGCGCAGATCAAGGAGTACAACGAGCGTGCCGCCGCTGCCACCGGAAATGCCGGACAACAGTATCAGAACAACGTAGGTCCCGGCGACCTGATATACGAAGATGTAGACGGTGACGGATACATCACGGCCAACGACCGCAAGGATCTGGCAGTCCCACTCCCAAGTTCATCGGCGGTCTGGGCATCAGTGCTTCCTGGAAAGGATTCGACCTCTCTATCGACTTCCAAGGCAACTTCGGAAACAAGATATTCAATGCCAAGCAGGTGGAACGTTTCTCCGGTTCGGACAACTGGGACCGCTCCTTCCTCGACCGCTGGACACCCGAAAATCCGAATACCATGACACCGCGAATGACTCTGGAAGGCAATAACTATCAGGTGTCGAGCCGCTACGTAGAGAGCGGTTCGTACGTGAAACTGCAAACGGTGGAACTGGATATACTTTCCCGAAATCATGGATGCAGAAGGTATCCGTGCAGAATCTGAGAGTCTACTTCTCCGGCAACAACCTGGCCTATTTCACCGGCTATAACGGCTTCACACCCGAAGTGCTGGGCGGCATCGACCGTCAGATCTATCCGGTGACAGCTACCTGCCGCTTCGGCCTGAACGTAACTTTCTAATATTAAATGATATAGACATGAATACGATTTACCACAGAGTAACACAGAGTCTCACAGAGATGATTTCCTTTTAAACATTCTATGAGATTAAACTCTGTGAGACCCTGTGTTACTCTGTGGTGAACCCAAAACCATTACAATGAAAAAGATATATTCAATATTACTGGCTTCGGCACTGACCCTTTCTTCCTGTGCCGATTTCCTCGATGTAGATTCGCAGGGAAAGCTGACCGAAGATGTCTTCTTCGGCGAAGAAGAAGGCGCGTTGATGAGTATTAACGCCATCTATACCCAACTCCGGGCGTGGACATCATCGGATTCTCATGGTTTGCCATCACCGAGCTACCCGGTGATAACTCCGATACAGGCAGCGAACTGGCGGACGGTAGTGTGGCACGTCTGAACCAGTTCAACGACTTTACTTACGACGCCTCTACCTCCGAGATCAACGCTGGTGGGAAGGCAATTATAAAGCTATCGCTTCATGCAATGTGGCTCTGGACAATCTGGGTGCGGTGAAGAGCGAAGAACTCCGGGTGAAGTGCGTCGCCCAGGCCCGTTTTTTCCGGGGATTCTTCTACTTCAATCTCGTACGCGCCTTCGGCGGGGTGCCTTTGGTGACCAAGGTGTTGCAGCCCGGCGAATACAATCAGCCCCGTGCAACCGAAGAGGCTGTCTATCAACAGATCATTGAAGACCTGACCTATGCAGCCGAGCATCTGCCTACCCGTCAGGAGTGGGGTGCGAAAGAGTCGGGACGCGCCACCAAGGGAACAGCCGAAGGATTGCTGGCCAAGGTATATCTCTTCCGCCAGGACTATGCCAACGTGAAGAAATACACCGGTCAGGTGATTGCCCGCGGCGAGTATAGCCTGCACCGGGATTATCGTGACCTGTTCAATCCGAACTCTTACTATTCGGACGAAGTGATGCTTGCCGACCAATACCTCTGGGGCGAATCGACCGAACGCAACCTCGAGTCGGAGTATGTGAAATGGCAGGGCATTCGCGGTGAGATGGGCTGGGGGATGTTCTCTCCTTCCGAAGCTCTCGACCAAGCCTATGAAGCGGGAGATCCCCGACGCACGGCAACCATTTTCTACGATGGAGAGACATTGGAGGGAAAGGGCGAGATTCATTTCAAGAAAGAAGTGCCGCCCCGTGCCAATAAAAAGACCATCTGGCCTACCGGTTACTGGAACGAGAACTCGTTTGCCAAACAGAATTGTCACCTGATCTTCCTGCGTTATGCCGATGTACTGCTGATGTATGCCGAGGCCTGCAATGAACTGGGCGAAAGCTGGGAAGCACTCGACAAGCTGGAAATGGTGCGCGCCCGTGCCCGCAGAACGGTGCATCCGGCGGATATGACAGTGGGATTGCCCGAGATTACGGAAACCGGTAAAGAGAAGCTCCGCGAGATCATCTGGAACGAACGCCGCATCGAACTGGCTTTGGAGGGACACCGCTTCTTCGACCTGATCCGTGCGGACAAGGTGGTGCCGGGCTATGCGGAGAAGATGATGAAGGCACACGGGAAGACAAACTTCTCGATAGCAAAACATGCAACGTTCTTCATCCCGCAGAAGCAGGTGGATATCTCGCAGGGAGTCCTCAAAAACTGATATGAAACATGTATAACCAGTTCATTAAAATAGAATCATTCCAATAATATCAATTCCATGATTACACACAGCGTCTTTCCGATTGCCCTTTGCGGCAACGGAAGCCGCTATCCCCACTGCACGATGGAATCTCCGTGTCTCTGCCGTGCAGCGACCTGAGGGCGTGTCATTATTCACCAGATATGAGTCTTGACACGCCCTCTCGGGGGATAAAATCTTGAATTAACAACAACAATGAAACATACCCTTTTATTTCTTCTTATGATCTGTGCTTGTACGTTGCAAGCCACCGCTACAGGCAAACAGCCGAGACTGACCGATGATGAGTTGATGACTCTTGTCCAGAAACAAACTTTCCGTTACTTTTGGGATTTTGCCCATCCCGAGTCCGGTCTGGCCCGTGAGCGCAGCAATGACCGTCTCGAGATAGCTACCATCGGTGGTTCGGGCTTTGGGGTAATGGCAATTATAGTCGGTGTGGAACGTGGGTTCATCACCCGTGAGCAAGGCGCTGAGCGGCTGCTCAAAATAGTGGAGTTCCTCAATAAAGCCGATAGCTATCATGCATCTGGGCACATTGGATGGACGGGGCTACCGGAAAGACCATTCCTTTCAGCAGGAAAGACGATGGAGCCGATTTGGTAGAATCTGCCTTTATGTTCGAAGGACTGCTGGCGGCACACCAGTACTTCACTCACGATAATCCGACAGAGAATCGGATACGAGGGCTGATCAATACCCTGTGGCATCAGGCAGAGTGGGACTGGTTCACCCGTGGAGGTGAAGATGTGCTTTATTGGCATTGGTCACCCAATAACGGATGGGCGATGAACCATCAGCTGAAAGGGCAGAACGAGTGCCATATCACTTATATTCTGGCGGCTTCTTCGCCTACTTATCCGATTCGTGAATCGGTGTATCATAAGGGGTGGGCCAACTCCATTACATTCAAGAACGGAAAAGAATATTACGGTATCCGCTTGCCCCTGGGCACCGACTTTGGCGGCCCTCTCTTCTTTACACATTATTCCTATCTCGGACTCGATCCGCGCGGACTCAAAGACAGTTATGCCGACTACGGTGAGCAGATGAAAGCACATACCCTGATCAACCGTGCTTATTGCATCGATAATCCGAAGAAGTATAAAGGATACGGCCGCAAATGCTGGGGACTGACAGCGAGCGACAATCATCAGGGTTACTCGGCACATTGCCCGCAGAACGACTTGGGAGTGATTACCCCGACCGCAGCCATCTCTTCCATTCCTTATACTCCGGAACATTCTCTGGAGGCTATGCGTTATTTCTACGAAGAATTGGGCGACCGCCTGTGGGGAGAATATGGCTTTAAGGATGCCTTCAACCTGACAGAAAACTGGTTTGCTTCCTCTTATCTCGCCATCGATCAGGGACCGATTATTGTGATGATTGAAAACTATCGCTCAGGCTTGATATGGAAACTCTTCATGAGTCATCCCGATGTACAGAGAGGATTGAAGAGACTGGGGTTCGGCTCAGAAGAATAAGATATACCATAGATTACAACCATGAAACAACTATTCCTTCTTTTACTCGCTTTGGGGTCTCCCACCCTTGCCATTGCGCAAGACATGCGGCAAGATACTTATTGCAACCCGCTGAACATAGATTATACCTATATGATCTATAACTCCGACAAGGACATTTCCTACCGCTCGGGTGCCGATCCGGCAGTGGTCAGGTTCCGTGGAGAGTATTATATGTTCGTCACCCGTTCCAATGGATACTGGCACTCTAAAGATCTGCTGGACTGGGATTTTATCGCCCCCAAAGACTGGTATCCGCAGGGGAGCAACGCTCCGGCCGCGCATAACTATAAAGACTCAGTGCTTTATGTCACCGGTGATCCTTCGGGTTCTATGAGTATTCTCTATTCCGACAATCCCAAGAGCGGCGAATGGAAAGCTACACCCGCCATCCTTCATAACCTGCAGGACCCCGATCTTTTTATCGACGACGATGGCAAAGCCTATATGTTCTGGGGTTCGTCCAATGTTTATCCCATCCGGGGTATGGAACTGGATAAGAATCACCGGTTCTCCGAAAGGAGAAGTGAAGGAGCTTTTCAATCTCGACATGCCGCGCCACGGCTGGGAACGTTTCGGTGAGAATCATAGCGATACCGTTTTAGGAGGATATATCGAAGGCCCGTGGCTGACCAAGCACAACGGGAAGTATTATATGCAGTATGGTGCTCCCGGTACCGAATTCAATGTCTATGCCGACGGTGTTTATGTAGCCGATCATCCGATGGGGCCTTACACCTATCAGAAGCACAATCCCGTGTCATACAAACCGGGGGGATATATGAACGGAGCCGGACACGGCAGTACGGTTCAGGGGCCCGGCGGAGAGTATTGGCATTTTGCTTCGATGGCTCTTTCCATCAACGTCAACTGGGAACGCCGGCTCTGCATGTTTCCTGCCGGATTCGATAAAGACGGTATTATGTACGTGGACACCCGCTTCGGTGATTATCCCCGCTATGCTCCGGCCGTACCCGGCAAGAAGGGGCAGTTTCGTGGATGGATGCTCCTTTCTTATCGCAAACCGGTGACGGCATCTACTGCGAAAGGTGAGTTCGGACCGGATGCATTGACGGATGAAAGAACCAAGTCTTTCTGGCTGGCGGAAGCAAATGATGAACGTCAGTGGGTACTGATCGACCTGGAGAAACCTGCCCGTGTCTGTGCCGTACAGGTGAATTATCACGACTATCGGAGTAATCTATACGGTCGGATTCCCGGATTGCGTCACCGCTATGTGATTGAGGGCTCTTCCGACGGGGAGACCTGGAATATACTGGTCGATCGCCGGAGCAGCTATAAGGATACGCCGAATGACTATGTAGAACTTGAAGTCCCGACTACCGCACGCTATATCCGCTATAAGAATATAGACGTACCTACTCCGAATCTGGCTATTTCTGAACTGCGTGTATTCGGACTCGGGTTCGGCAAGGCTCCCCGGTCACCTCAAAAGCTGGCTCTGGATCGGCACACCGACCGTCGTGATGTTACCGTTCGCTGGGAGCCGGTGAAAGGGGCTCAGGGATACAACGTCCTGTGGGGGATCGCCCCTGATAAGTTATACAGTTCGTGGATGGTGTACGGTGGCAATGAGTTGGAGATGAAATCGCTGACTATCGATCAGGATTATTATTTTGCTGTGGAAACCTTTAACGAAAATGGTGTATCTTTACCTTCCGAAACTAAATATGTAGAATAATACCGAATAACCATGAAACAGTTTGTCCTTTTCTTTATCAGTCTCTTTCTTTTGGGCGTGGGTGCCCGTTCGCAAGAGATGTATCAAAAGAAAGTTTTTATCTCTTCTCGGGGTGATTCTCTCAATTACCGTCTACTTCGTCCGGAGGTGGAAAAGACGGGACTGCAATATCCTTTGGTACTCTTTCTGCACGGTGCCGGTGAGCGGGGGAGTGATAACGAGAAGCAGTTGACACATGGTGGTCAGATGTTTCTCAATCCGGTGAACCGGGAGAAGTATCCGGCATTTGTCCTTGTACCTCAATGTCCCGAAAAAGACTATTGGGCGTATACCTCCCGTCCCTCTTCCTTTATTCCTTCGGAGATGCCGGTAGGACAAGAGATCACTCCTGTACTGCGTGCAGTAAAAGAGTTGTTGGATACCTATCTTGATTTGCCTCAGGTGGATCGTAACCGTATCTATGTGGTCGGTCTTTCTATGGGAGGCATGGCGACGTACGATCTTGCTGTCCGTTTTCCCGATACGTTTGCTGCTGCCGTTCCCATCTGCGGGACCGTGAATCCGGTGCGTCTGGCCGATGCAGCAAATGTTCGTTTCCGTATTTTTCACGGTGATGCCGACAATGTAGTGCCTGTAGAAGGCTCGCGTGAGGCTTATAGAGCGTTGAAGAACTTGGGAGCGGAAGTGGAATATATTGAGTTTCCCGGTTGTAATCATGGAAGCTGGAATCCGGCTTTCAACTATCCCGGATTCATGGAGTGGGTCTTTGCTCAGCGTAAGAGATAAAGAACTTTATAGTTAAGTATACTATTTAAAGAGGAAGTCAAAATTCGTATTCACCACAGATAACACAGATTTGCACAGATAAATATTATTGATTGTCAGTAGATTAAAAATCGTTTTGTGTAAATCTGTGCGATCTGTGGTGAACTATGATATACTCTCTTTGAGGTAACGGTTATCCATCGTCCGCAAGAACTATTTGTCTTCCTTTTCTTTGGGAGAGGACAGGGAAGAAGTCTTCTCTTCATAGTCCCCGTTTGCTTTAATCAGTTCTATCAGCTTTTCTACGGCTTCTTCTTCCGGAATATTCTTTTCAATGCATTCCTTCTGTTTATAAAGACTGATTTTGCCACGTCCGGCTCCTACATAACCGTAGTCGGCGTCTGCCATTTCGCCTGGTCCGTTGACAATGCATCCCATGATGCCTATCTTGAGCCCCTTCAAGTGGAGGTGGCTTCTTTGACGCGGGCAATCGTACTTTGCAGGTTGAACAGTGTTCGTCCGCATCCCGGGCAAGAAATATATTCAGTCTTGCTGGTGCGGATACGTCCTGCCTGCAGAATTCCGAAAGCAGTGGCATCAATCACTGCATGGCTCAGTTTGCCTTGGTTGAAGAGATAAATTCCGTCACACAATCCGTCAAAGATCAAGGCTCCCATATCCGCACCGGCTTTGACCTGCAAGTCTTCGGCTGTATCTTCGGCATAGTGTTGGAAGAAGATAACCGGATTCTGTAATCCCTCCACCGTCAGTTGATGTGCCAGGCACGATGTTCGCCTACACGGTTCGGGTGGTTGCTTTGTGAGACAACGACTGCTTCGGGGTGTTGCTTCAGGCATGCGACAACTTCCCGGGTAAGCGCCATGTAAGGGGTAAAGAGGAATTTCAGTTCGGCTGCGCATGTTTCCATTAACTCCAATTGTGCATAATTGAAGGCAGGCCACGTGTCAGGTTCTCCTTTCCATACGTCGGCATCGAGGATGTATTGAACTCCGGGTTCTGTCTGTTCGGGTAAAGCACGTCCGGCATAAATGTAATCCGGTGTAAATTGCGGATGGGTCTCCATACGTCCGTCCATGCGGTCGGCAAGTACCACGGCAGATGGTTTCCGCCGATATTGCGTACCGGCCGTGTTTTACGGCGTACCGGAGAAAGGTAGTTGAAATCCGGAGCTTCCATGCCGGGAATGTACGGATGGTTCCGGCGACTTGTAATATAGTCCACCAACTTGCGTGCCACGGGAATCTCGGCTTCCGGTTCTTCACTCAGCGAGACACGGATCGTATCGCCCAGCCCGTCAGCCAACAATGCGCCGATGCCCAAAGCCGATTTGATACGTCCGTCTTCTCCGTCGCCGGCTTCCGTAACACCTAAGTGGAGAGGGAATGACATGCTTCCTGTTCCATCACTGATGCCAACAGGCGTACGGTCTTTACCATTACCACCGTGTTGGATGCTTTGATTGAGATGACGACATCCGTAAACTTCTCGTCTACGCAGATGCGCAGGAATTCCATGCATGACTCTACCATACCTTCCGGCGTGTCACCGTAGCGTGACATGATGCGATCGGACAGTGAGCCGTGGTTCACCCCGATACGGACGGCTGTATGATTCTCTTTACAGATATTCAGGAAGGGGACGAAGCGGTCACGTATCTTTTGCAGTTCGGCGGCATATTCCTCGTCGGTATATTCCAGTTGTTTGAAAGTGCGTCCGGGATCTACGTAGTTGCCGGGATTGATGCGCACTTTCTCGGCATATTGTGCCGCTACATCGGCTACTTTCGGGCTGAAGTGTACATCGGCCACAAGCGGAACCATATAGCCGGTACTGCGCAGGCCGATATTGATGTTCATCAGGTTTTCGGCCTCTTTTACCCCCTGTGTAGTGAGACGGACATATTCTCCGCCGGCATCTACAATGCGCTTTGCCTGGGCCACACAAGCCTCGGTGTCTTGTGTGGGGGTATTTGTCATCGACTGGATACGGATAGGATTGGGGCCGCCCAACGGAACGGCCCCAATATTCACTTCCGAAGTTTCCCGTCGGGAGTAGTTGAATAAATCCATCTTTTTAGTTTGTTTTAACTCGTACTTAATTTCTTTCAGTTCTTCGTTAGCCTTTACGATTTTCTTTTTCAGTCCTTCTTTATAGGCAATGAATTTTGTTTCGAGTTCTTTATCTTCCAATGAAAGCATTTGTACGGCAAGGATGGCGGCGTTCAGTGCGCCATTGATACCCACAGTCGCTACAGGAATCCCCGGAGGCATCTGTACGATCGCCAGAAGGGCGTCCATTCCGTCAAGAGACGATTTGATGGGTACACCGATGACCGGCAGCGGGGTCGATGCGGCAATCACGCCCGGCAGATGGGCAGCCATACCGGCAGCAGCGATAATTACTTTAATGCCGCGTGAGCGGGCATTCTTGGCAAACTCTTCCACAGCTTCGGGAGTGCGGTGAGCCGAGAGGGCGTTCATTTCGAACGGTACATGGAGATCGTTGAGTAACTGTGCGGCCTTTTCCATGACAGGAAGGTCGGAAGTGCTACCCATGATAATGCTTACGATTGGAGTCATATTTATTCTACTTTTGAGATTGATTGATAACGAGATGGAATGAATCAACTTCACCACAGATTACACAGATTCTCATAGATTAATGATTTACTTTATCGATAATATGATTAAAAGTTCTGTGAGAATCTGTGTAATCTGTGGTGAGACCATTCAAGACTAAGCAAGTGTAATGAATGAATCGGGAAAGCCTTTATGCATTTACCACTGCTTTGTATCCTTCGGCATCCAGCAAGTTGTCAAGGTCTGCTGCATTGGCAGGTTTCATTTTGATGAGCCAGCTTCGCCATACGGATCTTTATTCACTAATTCCGGATTCTCTTCCAGTGCCGGGTTTTGTTCTACCACTTCACCGGCTACGGGCAGGAAGAGGTCAGAGATTGTTTTAACTACTTCGATCGTACCGAACACTTCTCCCGCTTCCAGTGTTTCGCCTTCAGTAGGAATATCGACAAATACGATGTCGCCCAGTTGCTCCTGAGCGTAGTCGGTGATACCTACATAAGCTACATCGCCTTCGAGGCGGATCCATTCGTGTTCGTTAGTGTACTTTACATTCTGTGGGAAGTTCATAATGATTAGTTTTTAGGATTGATACTATGTTTAAAATAAAAATATACGGAACAAAACATTGCTGAGCGGATGGAGCACCAGCAGTGAGCAGACGAAACCGACGGTAAAGCCGGCAAGTACTTCGCCGAGGGTGTGATGTTGCAGGATGATGCGTGCCGAACCCAATATCCCCGCCACGAGGATGAAGAGGCATAGCCACCACACCGGATTATAACTGAACAGCGCGCTGAACGAAACCAGTCCGCCCACGATGCCGCCCATACCTGCATGTGTTCGCTCAGTTTCCACTTCAGATTGACAATGATGCAGATGACCAGCACCACCAGTGAAGCCAGTATAATGCCCGTCATGTACCAGGGAATGTTCAGCTTGTGCATCATCATCAGGCAGAATACGTACGAGATGATGGTAAGCAGGATCGGTACATAGCGTTTCTTACGGTCGCTCAGGTCCTGGCGGGCAAAGCCATTCACTTTGCGGAACAGGAAGATGGTCATGGTGGGCATCAGGATGGTGAAGCAGTAGACAATTCCCAATACGATGAGCTTGTACTGCAACGGCATGATGCGTAGGTAAGAGAACAGGAACAATACCAGAAAAGCCAGGAAGGGGATAGAGAATGGAGTCAGTATTCCCGAAATGATTCTGGCTGTACGGATCAGTGTCCTGTCAGCTATGATATGTTGCTCTATCTTCTCTTCTTCAGCCATTTTGTTTGTTTCTTTTATTATGCTTTTTTATTTTCTCAGTCTTGCCACCGGAATGTTGAGTTGCTGGCGGTACTTGGCCACCGTGCGGCGTGCGATGGGATATCCTTTCTCTTTCAGTATTTCGGCCAGTTCGTCATCGGTCAGCGGTTTCTTTTTGTCCTCGCTGTCGATGCATTCTTTCAGTATCTTCCGTATCTCGCGTACCGACATCTCTTCACCGTCTTCGGTGGTGTATCCGTCGCTGAAGAAGAACTTCAGGGGATAAATGCCGTAATTCGTTTGCACGTATTTGCTGTTGCTGACGCGTGAGATGGTCGAGATGTCCAGCCGGTGCGTTCCGCCACGTCCTTCAGGATCATCGGGCGGAGCAATGACTCGTCGCCTTCGAGGAAGAAAGGGCGTTGCAGGTCGATGATGGCCTGCATGGTGGTCATCAATGTATTCTGGCGTTGCTTCACGGCGTCGATGAAGCCTTGTGCGGCGTCCATCTTCTGCTTGAGGAACATCATGGCCTCTTTCGATTCTTTCGATTGATTGGCCTTGTTCTTCGTATGTTCCTCTACCATCTCCGTGAAGTCGCGGCTCATGCGCAGCTCCGGCAGATTGCGGTTGTTGAGGCTGATGTTGATGGTTCCGTCATCGTAGGTGTCTACTATGAAATCGGGGACGATCTGTTGCAGGTTCCGTCCGATGGCTTCACCCAGCGATGCGCCGGACGGGGGTTGAGCTTGGTGATCTCTTCAAGTGCCTTATAGAAGTGTTCTTCGTCCAGTCCCAGCTTTTTGATGATCTTTTCCCAATGCTTGCGGGTGAACTCTTCGTAACATTCACTGATGATTTCTTCTTCCGTCTCTAGCAGAGGGTCTGTGCAGTGGGACTGTTTTTTGCGGCGGATCTGTATCAGCAGGCATTCCTGCAGGCTGCGTGCGCCAGTCCGGGAGGGTCGAAATCTTGTACGATTCTCAGGCTTCCTCCAGTTCCTCTTCCGTAGCGTTGATACCGGCGTAGATGGCCAGTTCGTCACCGATGCTTTCGAGGGATTTGCGGAGCAGGCCGTCGTCGTCCAGCGAACCGATCAGGTATTCCGCCAGTTCGCGCTGATGTTCGGTCAGGTTGCGTTCGCCGAGCTGTTCTCTCAGGATTTCGTAGAATGACGTTGCGTCCGAAAATGGATCTCTTCTGCCTGCTCGCCTTTGGAGCGGTTGTTTTCCTGAAGTTTATAGTCGGGGATGTCGTCTTCGGTCAGATAGTCGCTCAGCGAGTCATAGTCCGTATCGCCTTCCGTCTCTCCTTCGGAGGTTTCGGCAGGGGTGGTCTCGTCGGAGGTGCTTTCTTCTTTGCCTTCTTCAAGGGCGGGATTCTCCAGCAGTTCGGCATGTACACGGTCTTCCAGTTCCACAGCCGGTAGCTCCAGTAGTTTCACTACCAGAATCTGCTGCGGTGAGAGCGTTTGTATCTGCTGCTGCGCCTGCGATTGTATCTGACGGGAACCTTGTGCCATACGTTTAATGCTTTACAGTTTTTGTTTCTCGCTACAAAAGTAATGAATTGTTCGATATAGCGAAATGATTTATCCGATAAAAGGAGTTAAAGGAAAAACCGGAGGGAGCGGGGAAGACATGGAGGGGGTGTTCCGGAAAGATATTCCCGGCCTCTTCCATGGCGGGACGGTTATTGCTCTGCTGTGAATCTTATTTGCTTTATCTCCTTTGTCAATTCATCCTTTGTTCCTATCTTTGCCATCATAACTTTAATATATACCATTATGTTCAGCAAAGAGACATATACGCAGCGCAGAGCCCTGCTGAAAAAAACATTAGGCTCCGGAGTACTGTTGTTTCTGGGAAACGACGAGTGTGGATTGAACTACGAGGACAATACGTTCCGCTATCGTCAGGATTCTACCTTTCTCTACTACTTCGGCCTTTCGTTTGCCGGGCTTTCGGCTATAATCGACATTGATGAAGATAAGGAAATTATATTCGGTGATGAACTGACCATCGATCATATCGTATGGATGGGGACTCAGCCACACTGAAGGAAAAGAGTGAGCGGGTGGGAGTGGACATCACCATGCCTTCGGCCGACATTGTGAGCTATCTGCACAAGGCGGTACAGAAGGGACAGGCCATCCATTACCTGCCGCCCTACCGTGCAGAGCATAAACTGAAGTTGATGGACTGGCTGGGAGTGCTCCCGCGCGTCAGGAGGTTCGGTGCCGTTTATCCGTGCGGTGATCGCGCAGCGTAACTACAAGTCGGCCGAGGAGATTGTCGAAATCGAGAAGGCCTGCGACATTACGGCGGATATGCACATTACGGCCATGAAGATCCTGCGTCCCGGGATGCGCGAGTGGGAAGTATCGGCAGCCATGGAAGCCGTGGCGCATGCCGCAGGAGGTGACCTTTCGTTTGCTACCATCGCTACGGTGAACGGACAGACGCTCCACAACCATTATCATGGCAATATCGTCAAGCCGGGCGATCTGTTCCTGATCGATGCCGGCGCAGAAACGGAGATGGGTTATGCAGGCGATATGTCGTCTACCGTTCCTGCCGATAAAAAGTTTACCCGGCGCCAGCGCGAGGTTTACGAGATACAGAACGCCATGCACCTGGAGTCGGTGAAAGCACTTCGTCCGGGTATTCCTTATATGGATGTATACGACTTGTCGGCACGTGTGATGGTCGAAGGTTTGAAAGGACTCGGGCTGATGAAGGGAAATGCCGAAGACGCTGTGCGCGAGGGTGCACATGCTTTGTTCTATCCTCACGGGCTGGGACACATGATGGGGCTCGACGTGCATGACATGGAGAATCTGGGTGAGCTCTGGGTGGGCTATAACGGACAGCCCAAGAGCACGCAGTTCGGCCGTAAGTCGCAGCGTCTGGCCATTCCGTTGGAGCCGGGTTTTGTACATACCGTGGAGCCGGGCATCTACTTATTCCCGAACTGATAGATCTCTGGAAGGGCCAGAAGAAGTTCACCGACTTTATCAATTACGATAAAGTGGAGACTTACAAAGACTTCGGAGGCATCCGCAATGAGGAGGATTATCTGATAACCGAGACAGGTGCCCGCCGCTTAGGAAAGAAGATTCCGCTGACACCGGACGAGGTGGAAGCGTTAAGATAGTTTTTTTTTTTCATTAGTTGAAGTATTACTAAGATGTGAATCCAGGTAATACATATTAAGTTTTTATTATGTCCGGATAGTGATCCGGTCGATTTATTTTAAATTTTGTTAATATGGGATTGCCCGGATGTGAATCCGGGCAATCTTTTTTTATCGATTTTTTTAAATAAAATCAGGAAAGGATTGTTTTTCTGATTTTAATAAGATACTTTTGTTGAAAATCTGAATCGTTTACTGTCTTAGGCGGAATTTAGTCATTGAAACGGATATTTGCCGTTTACGAAATAAGAATGTTACTGATTCTGATAAGACATTATACGGAGATAACTTAACTTTTTTTTTCATAGCATTATGATGTCACTTAGATGTGAATCGGGGTGGCAGATCTCTTTTATAATAAGATAATATTAATGAATTTTTCTAATTGACAAAGATTGTTTGGATGTGAATCCGGGCAATCTTTTTTGTTGTTTCTTGAAAAAAAGAGAAGAAAGAGTTGTTTTTAAAATTTTAAGGGCATACCTTTGGGAGAATTAAATAATTTTCTAATACTAACCTTTACTAATCCTATAAAAACATGAGTGGATTGTATTATAACTTGGCGTTGCGAAACAGTGATCTGAGAGATAAAGATTCTGAAAAACTGTATTATTGTGTTTTAAAAAACAGAGGAGTGCTGGATCAGGATACGTTTGTCAATTATCTGAGCCAGATCACTGGAATAAAAGAGGCTATATGCCTGGGAGTACTCTCGAAATTGGGAGCGGCTGTCATCAATTATCTGAAAGACGGGCAAAGTGTTGATATTCCGCATTTGGGTACTTTTAATCTGACTGCGAGTAGCACCGGCGTGAAAACGCTTGATGAGGCGAAAGCGTCACAAATAAAGGCTATCAATCTACGCTTTTCTGCTAAGGAAGAGACTGACTTAGTGCTGAGTCGTTGTGCGTTAACCCGAAGCGTCTCATTAACAAATACAAATGATGTGATTAAAGAGAAGGATCCAAGCGGTGAAATCGTGGATGATCCTACTGCGTAATCAGTATAAAATATTTATTTGTAACTTTAGATAAGCCGCTGGAAACAGCGGCTTTTTTTATTACAAATAGGCTTTCTCTGAAAAATCTCTCAAAAAGGCCTCCATCTCGAGACTTAAGTCTTGGCGGGGGAAGATTTAAATCTTGAAAAATCATCGCTTAAGCATGATTTAAAAGGGTCTAAATACTTACTTTGGCAGATTGGTAATATATCTTTATTCTTTCTGTTTGGCTGTCTTGGTGCTATATTTATACAATATATGAGCTTCGTTTTTTTGCCGGATATTTTCTCTTTCTTTTCTCTCTCTACTTCTTCTGATAATTCTTGTTTTTTATGTCATCGATACACTACTTTTGTCCGTTACAGACAGAAAAACGATAAAACCATTCACAAATATTCAATTCATAAACTATGCGTAAATTAAAAAATGTCCTCCGGGCATCTTCATGCTGTGCTTTTTCAATCTTAATGTGTCTCCCGGCCGCCGGGCAGAATGCATGGAGCGAAGCTGACTGCGTGACCCTGCTGGACAGTACCTCGGTAACCGTGCAGCCAAACGGCTCCGGAAGTTTTGCCGTGTACAAATCGTTTAAAGTACAGACTCCCAAAGGGGCAGTGAATAACCATGTGATCAAGTATGATTATGATCCGCTGACGGCCTTTGCCCGTTTCAAGCAAGTCACCGTGCAGCGTGCCAACGGCGAAACCATGCAGGTGGACGTGACCAAGACCTGCGATTATGCCGCTCCGGCAAGGGCTATTTATTGGGGAGCCCGTCAGATCATGCTCGAACTCGGACGCCTGGAGCCGGGAGATGTCGTTTCCTACGAAATCAGTAAGAAAGGCTTTACTTATGCTCTGCTGGCAGGAGCTGAAGATGATGACGCACGTTTCATTCCGCCCATGCGCGGGCAGTTCTACGACATTGTTCCTTTTGGGTGAATGAACCACCCGCCGCAAGGTATACGTTGTCAGTATGCCGATGGAAAAAGAGCTTCAGTTCCAGTTCTATAACGGTGCCTGTACCTCGTCAATGCGTTATGAGGACGGGCGAAAGGTATATACGTTTGCCGTGGACGAAGTGCTTCCTTTCCGGAAAGAGTCCAATATGGTGGATCTTTTTGACGAAGCCCCGAAGCTGATGATGTCGTCTACCCCGAAATGGGAAGATAAGTCGCTCTGGTTTCACGACCTGAACGAGGCATACGGTAGTTTTGCCGCACTGCCCGAGGCTCAGAAGAAAGTGGACGAACTGATAAAGGGAAAAAAGACCGAAATGGAGAAAATCGCCGTATTGACCATTGGGTAGCCGATAATATCCGTTATGCAGGCATCACCATGGGCGAAGGCGAGGGCTTTACGCTCCATAATACGAAGATGAACTACACCGACCGCTGCGGAGTATGCAAGGACATTGCCGGCACACTGATCTCTTTCCTGCGTATGGCGGGATTTGAGGCCTATCCGGCCATGACGATGGCGGGAAGCCGCATCGAAAGCATCCCTGCCGATCACTTTAACCACTGTGTGGCAGTGGTGAAGCTGGCGAATGGGACGTATATGCCCCTCGATCCTACCTGGGTTCCTTTCTGCCGCGAGTTGTGGAGCAGTGCCGAGCAGCAGCAGAACTATCTGCCCGGCATTCCGGGAGGTTCCGACTTGTGCCTGACTCCGGTTTCGGCTCCCGAGAATCATTATGTCCGCATCACTGCCGATAACAAAATCGATGCAAAGGCACGCTGAAAGGTTCGTTTACCATCACCGCCGAAGGTCAGTCGGACAGCAGCATCCGCCGCATCTTTACGCAGGGCTGGCAGACCGAATGGCAAAGCACGATGGAAAGCCAGTTGCTCAACGTATCTCCCAAAGCCCGTATGCTCGGAGTGGACTACGGAAAGGCGCCGAAGGATTATCAGACAGGCCCCATTCGCATCACGTTCCGTTACGAGATACCGGACTATGCGCTGGTCGGTGACCGGGAATTATTGTTGAAACCGATGGTGATGAACAACCTCTATACGAGCGTTCTCTCGTTCCTGCGCATCGATACCGGCTTGGAAACCCGCCAATACGGCTTCCGTGATGCTTGCTCTCGTCTGGTCGAATTGGACGAAACGATTGCCCTGCCGCGGGGATATCGCCTGGCGGGAGAGCCGCGCAGCGAACAAAAGGCCGCTCCGGCAGCCGACTTCGAAGGTTCGTTGCAGCAGGTTGGCAACAAACTGGTGCTGAAACAGAAACTCGCCTTGAAGAAGCGCATCTATCGGGCAGCCGACTGGGAAGGATTCCGTGCTGCGGTGAATGCCTACAAAAGCTTTGCGGATTATTTGATTGTTAAACTCTAAAAAGATGATCGTCACACATGACTAAAATATATACCCTTCTGCTCCTCTGCCTGTTTGCGCTGACTCTTCCGGTCACCGCCCGGGAAGCGGAATTTAAGAAAATCAAAGAAAGCTGGACCCTGCAGGCTGATGGTACGCAGGTTTATCGTCAGTCGAAAGTCCTGACGCTGTACACTCACACGGCCATGAACCGCACGTATGGGGAGTCGTTCATTACGTACGATCCTCGTTATCAGACTTTGCAGATTCACGAGTCGTATACCCGCCAGAAAGACGGAAATATCGTCAAGACCCCCGCCAATGCTCTGGTCGAAGTGCTTCCCTCGGCAGCAGCCAATGCGCCGGCATTCAAGCTTTGCGCGAGATGGTAGTCGTACACACCGGGCTGGAACTCGGAGCTACCATCTATCTGGACTATTCCATTACAACCAAACCGGGGTATTTGCCAGGGATTCAGATCTGCCGGTTGCTGGAGCACTCTTCGCCGGTGAAGGAGTACGAGATCAGCATCACCGTTCCCCGGGGGCAACATCTGGAATATGCCCTTAACAACCACAAGGCGAAAGCTCCGTAACCGAATCCGAAGGATGAAGCAAGTCAGCTGGACCCTGAAGAATCTGCCCGCCCTCAGCCGTGAGCCGCAGGTGTCGGTGATCGGCGGTGATTTGCCTCTGCTGACTGCCACGACTGAGGAGAAACCCCTGTCGTTTCTGGCGTCACAATGGCAACTGGAAGGAGATGCAGGGATTCGTGCGCTGGCCGGAAAACTGACTGCCGGAGCGAAGGACGATAAAGAAAAAGTAATCGCGATACGTGACTATGTGATTGATAATCTTTACTATTCGTCCCTCCCGTTGGCGGAAAGCGGTTATCGCATCCGTCCCGCCGCAGAGGTGATCCGTTCGGCATACGGCACGGAGGCCGAGAAGGCGAATCTGATGGCCGCATTGCTGAAAGCGGCCGGACTGAAAGCCGGGATAGGGGCGGTCTGCGCTCCGTCCGAGAATACGGCATCACTGGGAGTAGGCAGCATCCGCGAACTGTTTGTGTGGACCGACGCCGGAGGCAGCCAACAGGCTCTGTCACTGAAAGGCAAAACTCCCTCAGCCGTTTCCTGGCAGAAAGATTATGCCTATGTAGCTTCATTGACGCAGCCGTTTGAACTGAATCTTCCATCGGTTACCCTGAGAAAAGACTATGCATTGCAGCCCGACGCGGCAAATGCCAAAGATGGCTATCTGGTCTTCACCCTCCCCGTAGAGCGTGGCAGCCTGGCCGGTTTCCAGTACGTCCGGTTCAATAGCCAGCGCACTTCGAACCTTTTGTTGCCCGGACTGGCGGATGAATCTTTCACCTATACCATAGATACTCCTGCAGGTATGGAACCTGTCACTCGGCCGATGGAGAAGAAGATGGACAATGCCGTAGGTACATTAACCATTTCCATCCGTCCCGAAGGAGCGAAAACGCGAGTGACCCGGAGCCTGAAGTTGAAGAAACAGATGATTCGCCCGGCGGATTATGCCGCTTTCCGTCAACTGATGACAGAGTACGGGGCGGTGGACGGGCTGACGCTGGTGTACAGAAAACCTCTTCCCTGATCCCTCTTTTCGACAGGAAGAGACAGTATATGTGTGCTATTATTCAGATTTAATAACTCAAAATATAACAATGAAGATGTAGCGGGAGCTGCCCGCAAAGGACATAGGCCGGTATCCGGCGGAACGGTCTCCAAACGATAAGCGGTGATTCGTGGAAAGAGGATGTGTCGAAACTCGCATTCACCACAGATTACACGAATGTATACAGATGGATACTGTTATCTATCAATAGATTAAGTTCGTCCTGTGAAGTTCTGTATCACTCTGTGGTGAAACAGGCTTCCGCGACATCTTTTAGGGAGGAACCCTTATGAGAAAACTATTATTGCTCTTATTCTCAGCACTTTTTGTGCTGTCAGCCCAGGCTGAAGATGTGCTGCGCCTGATGACCTACAACGTCCGTAACGCCAATGGCATGGACGGTATATGCAATTATCAGCGTGTAGCCAATGTGATCAACAACGCCCGTCCGGACATCGTTGCCATCCAGGAACTGGACAGCATGACTGCCCGGAGCAACCGGACCGATGTTCTCAAGGAACTGGCGGAACGCACTCAATTGCATCCCTGCTTTGCGCCTGCCATCGATTATGACGGAGGAAAGTATGGCATCGGTATACTTTCGAAAGAGACTCCGCTCCGTGTGCAAACCTTTGCCCTTCCGGGACGTGAAGAGGCACGCACGCTGCTTGTCGCCGAGTTCCCGGAGTATGTCTTTGCGTGTACGCACCTTTCTCTGACCGAAGAGGATCGGATGAAGTCTCTCGAAATCCTGAAGTCCGTTGCAGCCGATACCCGGAAACCTTTCTTCCTTGCCGGTGACTTCAACTCGGATGCCGACTCCGGCTTTATCAAAGATTTGAAGAGTACATTCCAGATACTTTCCAACCCGAAGCAGCTCACTTATCCGGCTTCCGAACCGAAGGAGACGCTCGACTACCTGATTGCTCTGAAACAGGAAACGCCTACTTTTGTTGTCAACTCGGCCCGGGTGATCGATGAGCCTCTGGCGTCCGATCATCGTCCTTTGTTGGTAGAAGTACGGATGGCGGTACCCGAGAATCGGATTTGCCGTACCAAACCCTATCTTCAGAATCCCGTAGGAGGTGGAATCACGGTGATGTGGCAGACCAACGTGCCGGCCTATTGCTGGGTGGAGTACGGCACGGACCCTTCCAACCTGAAGCGCGCACGTACCCTTCTGGATGGTCAAGTTGTTTGTGGCAATACTCTTCACAAGATTCGCTCGATAGTTTGCAGTCCGGACAGAAATATTATTATCGTACCTGTTCGCAGGAGATCCTGCTTTACCAGGCCTACAAAAAGGTGTTTGGCAATACAGCCCGTACAGAACTCAGGGAGTTCACGTTGCCCGCAGCCGGTGATGACAGTTTTACGGCTGTGGTATTCAACGACCTGCATAAACAATCGAAGACGTTTCAGGCATTGTGCGAACAGATAAAGGGGATTGACTATGATTTTGTAGTGTTCAACGGCGATTGTGTAGACGACCCCGCCAATCACGATCAGGCAACGGCCTTTATCAGCGAACTGACCGAAGGCGTGGAGGGTGACCGCGTACCTGTCTTCTTTATGCGCGGCAATCACGAGATCCGGAATGCCTATTCGGTAGGCCTGCACAGCCTGTTCGATTATGTAGGCGATAAGACTTACGGCTCCTTCAACTGGGGAGATACCCGTATCGTAATGCTCGATTGCGGTGAAGATAAGCCGGATGATCATTGGGTATACTACGGACTCAACGACTTTACGAAGCTGCGTAATGACCAGGTAGGATTTTTGAAGCGTGAGCTCGCTTCCAAAGAATTTAAGAAAGCCGCTAAGCGGATTCTGATTCATCACATTCCGCTTTACGGAAACGACTACGAGAATCTGTGTTCCGGGCTTTGGGGTAAACTTCTGGAGAAAGCACCTTTCAATATCAGCCTTAACGCGCACACACATGAATATGCCTATCATCCCAAAGGCAGCCTTGGCAATAACTTCCCGGTGATTATCGGTGGCGGTTATAGCATGAAAAGTGCAACGGTAATGGTGATTGAAAAGAAGAAGGACATACTTAAGGTGAAAGTACTCAATACCAAAGGAGAAGTGTTGTTGGAGCTTACCGTCTGATAACGTTTCTCCCCCGAAAAAAATAGCGGGAGAGGATGTGTTTAAATCCTGATTTAGAAAGGGAGAGTTTCTCATTTGAAATTTGCCTGCCCTTATGAACAATGAAAAGAGCCATGTCAAACTCTATTTTTGAGTAATGATATGGCTCTTTTATGTTTATTGGATTACAGTCTGTAACTTTTTAGAGTGCTCACTTTAGTTGCGGCACATTCACTTCTTTTATTTAATTATGTATGTAATTCGAGTACAAACCTGCTCCCCTTGGTATAGCTGGTATCCAGTGTCAGGCTGCCGTTCATTTTGGTTGCTATCAGGGCGCAGATGGGTAGTCCTAAACCGTCTCCTTCTGTCAGGTCTTTGATTTCAGTGAAGGGCTTGAACAGGTTCTCTTGTTTCTCAACGGGAATACCCGTACCGGTATCCGATATAATGAATTGGTGCGTATGTGCGCCTCTCTTTTTGAAATCAAGGAATATCTTTCCGCTTTCGGTATATTCCGCAGCGTTCTTCAGCAAGTGAATCAAGATCCGTTCCAGTTGTTCAGGATTGGTCTTGATCTGGAGTTTGGCAGCATTGATTACGGTCGAAACTTCGGGTTGTACAAACTCTTTCACCTTATCCATGGTAGCTTCACAGAAAGTATTTACGTTGATCTCCTTCATTTCATAAGGTTCGGTCAGAGAGTTTTCCAATGTGGAAAGTTCTTGTATATCATTGCTGAACTTCTTCAGGGCGGCTACTTGTCCTTGCATCTGCTGTGCCTGTTGAGGTGCTTTGTCCGACAGCTCGGCGGCAGAAGAGGCGAGTGTATCCAGCGTAGGTTCCATCTGTGCTGAAATATTCTGGATAAACTGTGTCTTCAGTTCATTGTGTTCATTGGCTATCTGTACGCTCTTTTTCAGTTTCCGGTTACCGGCAATGAAACGAAGCAGTACGATGGCCACAAATATCAGACCGGCAATCAGGATTACTACCAGTGTGCACAGCCCGACGATCATATACTGTTTGCCCGAAAGTGTGTCTTCTTTCTCCTGAATGATCTGCTGGCTTTCGTCATACTTGCGTTTCAGTACGTTCAGTTCGTCTTGTGCCGTCATTGCTTTTACTGAATCGGTCCAGACGATGAAGTTCTCGTAAGTGCGGGCCACCAGTGAGGCATTGTTAGATTTACGTCCGATGGCAATCAGTTTTTTATAGCATTCGTTGACCTTATCGTAATTCTTTTGGGCTTTATATTGGTTGATTAATTTCTGAAAACACGCGTCTCCCTGAGTGTTCTGCCCGAATGTGTAGTAATAACTTGCCTGTGTGTATAGTAGGTTTTCGCTTAATGAATCGTTCTTAGCCAGGCCTGCGGTTTCTGCCAGCTTATCCAATTGAATTTTAGCCTGCGCCGCATTCTTTAGTCCGATGTACATCTGCAGTCTCTCTTTGGTGATTTGGAAACGTAGCGGGTAAAATTGTTTCTGCTGTTTTTGTTCACCGGCCCAGACTAGCTGATCCATTCCTCTACAGAGGTCGAATGCCTCTTTGTAATAATTTTCACGATGGTACAGAGCTGCTCCCTGAATTCCGCATTCCACGGCTTTCGGATAATTTTCCTGCGTTGCGAAAGCGCCATAGGCCTGGATGAAAAGATAACGCGCTTTAGTGTATTCTTTTTGTTCCAGACTACTCTGCGCTTGTTTCATCAGTTCATTTGCTCTGTTTTGTGTGCCTTGTGCATCGACGATTGTGCTAAAACAAACGAGGATGGTCAGGATTAAAGTCGATATTTTCATGCGATTTGGTTTTAAACAGTGACAAAGTTAAAAAATCTTTGTAGAAACCTCTCATTTCCCCCTCTTATTTTTCATTTCTTCTTTGATTCTTCTTCAAAGAGGAATGGCGGGCATTACCGGTTGGTTGAAAGGTGGATAAAATTTGATAATTCAGGCATAGATTCTACAAATAAGGCTCTCTCCGGAGCCGGTATTTGTAAAGTCTATGTCTGATAATGATTTGGAATATGGCTCTATCTAATATTTAAAACTGCTTCCTCCCAGGAATTCTCTCAAAAGTGAGGTTGGAGGAATCTCCTTATCCTGTACAGGAGTGAAATATTTGATAAACTTCAGCAACCGGTATGCTTCAGCATATTCCGGACAGTTACGTGGCACGCTGGTAAGAATGGGCTCGGCATGACAGCGGAGCACGGCAAATTCAAATAAAAGGGCGGAGTTGAACATCACATCGGCATTCTCCTGATAAGGGAAAATCCATTTATCTTCTCCGGCGCGTACGCTGGGCCAGCGTGAGATAGTCTCTTGGGCAGAATAGCCGCGATAGTTGAAGTCCCGGATAATACGGCGCAAAAGTCGGTTGTCCGTCGTTGGGATCCAGTTATGATCGTCTAGCGAGATGGTTGTCAAGGCAGAGACGTATATTTTGAACTTATTTGCTGCCGGGATTTGCGGAGTCAGTTCCGGATTAAGGGCGTGTATTCCCTCAAGAATCAATACCGTATGTTCGTCGATCCGCAATTTATCACCTTTATATTCTTTTTTTCCCAACATAAAGTTATAGCGGGGCAGTTCTACTTCCTCGCCACGCAACAAAGCCTGTAGTTGTGTATTGAATAACTCCAGGTCGAGGGCATAAAGGGATTCATAGTCATAATTGCCGTTTTCATCCAATGGAGTGTCTTCACGGTCTACAAAATAATTGTCCAGTGAGATGGGATATGGTTTCAGGCCGTTGGTCATTAACTGGATGGAGAGTCGCTTACTAAAAGTCGTTTTCCCGGATGATGACGGTCCGGAAATCAACACCAGTTTTACACGAGTCCCGTTTTCTCCGCGGTGGAAAATGCTATCGGCTATTTGTGCTATTTTCTTCTCTTGCAGAGCTTCTGCCACATTGATCAGGTCCGTGGCATGTCCCTCTTCACAAGCAATATTGAAATCTCCCACATTGTTCAATCCCATGATGTAGTTCCATCGCAGGTGCTCTTTGAAAACATCGAGCATTTTTTCCTGTTTTACCACATCTTCCAGTACAGATGGGTTTTCTTTGTTAGGAATACGCAGCAACAGTCCGTCGTAGTATTTAACGAGGTCGAATAAGTGGATAAATCCTGTACTTGGGAGCAGATTACCGTAATAATAGTCGGCAGTACCTCCCAAAGTATAATAATAGGTATAGATAGAACCGGAAGATTCGAGTAATTTTACCTTGTCATTCATGCCCCGTTCACTGAATACACGTACGGCTTCAGTTGTATGACACTCAATGCGGTGATAGGTAATGTCTTCCGCTATAATTTCCTGCATACGTTTCTTTATTTGTGACACGTCTTCAAGTGTGACGGGGCGCCCGATCCGCAAATTGCAGAAGTATCCTTTGGATACCGGATGCTCCACAAAAAGTTTGCCATTCGGAAAGAGTTCGCTGACAGCTTTGTAGAGCACAAAGCAGAGAGAACGCACATACGTACGCATTCCCGAAGAATCTCTTACATCCAGAAACTCTACATCTTTATTGTTATATACACGAAAATTGAGTCCTTCAGAGCGATTATTTACTTTAGCACTGACTACCTGATAAGGAAAATTAAGATTAAAGCCGTAATAAATATCCAAAAGTGAGCTCCCAATAGGGAATTCTTTAGAAATATTATTATTTTTGCAATATATTTGTAACATCTGTTTCATTTCACGTCATTTTGGGGTGAATAGTACGGATAAATATATCACATAATTGCTAAGAAGACAAACAACCACTAAAATAATTATAGATGGAATATTCTTTTTATGATTTTTTAAAGCTCATTGGCTCGTTAGGACTTTTTCTTTATGGAATGAAGATCATGAGCGAGGGCTTACAGAAAGTCGCAGGTGACAGATTGCGAGGAATTCTGACAGCAATGACTACAAACCGGGTAACGGGAGTTTTAACAGGTGTGTTGATCACCGCCCTTATCCAATCTTCTTCGGCAACGACGGTGATGGTGGTCAGTTTTGTAAATGCCGGTCTGCTGACATTGGCCGAATCCATTAGTGTGATAATGGGTGCTAATATCGGTACGACAGTCACCGCATGGATCATTTCTATTTTTGGGTTTAAAGTCGACATGGCTGCTTTTGCCCTTCCTCTTTTAGCCATTGCCCTTCCTCTTATTTTTTCGGGTAAAAGTAACCGTAAGTCTATCGGTGAATTTATTTTTGGTTTTTCTTTCCTCTTTATGGGGCTTTCGTACCTCAAAGCAAATGCCCCCGACCTGAATGCCAATCCGGAAATGCTGGCTTTTGTACAGAACTATACAGATATGGGATTTTTCTCGGTTCTGCTCTTTTTATTTATCGGTACTATTCTCACTATGATCGTACAGGCTTCCGCCGCGACGATGGCTATTACTTTAATTATGTGTGCCAACGGATGGATCAGCCTGGAACTGGGTGCCGCATTGGTCTTGGGTGAGAATATCGGAACTACTATTACAGCCAACCTGGCTGCCCTGACTGCTAATTCACAAGCAAAACGTGCTGCTTTGGCTCACTTTGTTTTCAATGTTTTTGGTGTGATCTGGGTGCTGATTATTTTCCATCCTTTTATGGTATTCGTCAATTGGGTGGTCGATACCTTCTTCCATCCGGGAAGTGCAGAGGTGGCTATTTCTTATAAGTTGTCCGCTTTCCACTCTATTTTTAATATATGTAACGTCTGTCTGCTGATCTGGGGAGTGAAACTGATTGAGCGTACCGTGTGTGCCATTATTCGTCCCAAGGAAGAAGATGAAGAGCCACGCTTGCGCTTTATTACCGGAGGTATGCTTTCTACAGCCGAATTATCCATACTTCAGGCCCGTAAGGAGATTCATCTGTTTTCCGAGCGTATTCATCGTATGTTTGGTATGGTACAAGATCTGTTGCATACTGAAAAGGATGATGACTTCAATAAACTTTTCAGCCGGATTGAGAAATACGAGAATATCAGTGATAATATGGAATTGGAGATTGCCAATTACTTGAATCAGGTATCTGAAGGGCGTTTGAGCTCGGAAAGTAAGCTTCAGATACGTGCCATGCTTCGTGAGGTAACCGAGATTGAAAGTATTGGTGACAGTTGCTATAACCTGGCACGTACCATCAGCCGGAAGCGTCAGACCAATCAGGATTTCACAGAGAAGCAATATGAGCACATTCATTTCATGATGAAACTGACCAATGATGCTTTGTCGCAAATGATTGTCGTGGTCGAGAAACCCGAACATCAGAGTATCGATGTTAATAAGTCATTCAATATTGAGAATGAAATTAATAACTATCGTAACCAACTGAAGAATCAGAATATCCTGGATGTGAATAATAAAGAATATGATTATCAGATGGGCGTTTATTACATGGATATTATCGCCGAATGTGAAAAACTCGGTGACTATGTAGTAAATGTAGTAGAAGCGAGCAGTGACGTAAAAGAAAAGAAAGCGTCTTGAGAAAAGTGATGAACGATGAACGATAAAGCGTGTAATTGAGAGTGCTCATCGCTTATCGTTCATCGTTAATGAATCGTTTAGCCATTATACGGTTCGAAATCTTCTTTTCCAACTCCACACAGAGGGCATACCCAATCATCAGGAATATCTTCAAACTGTGTTCCGGGTTCGATTCCGCCTTCCGGATCACCTATCTCCGGATCGTAAATGAAATCACAAACGGTGCAAATGTACTTCATGTCGTCTCTTTTTTTAAGTTTATGCAAATATAACAAAAGTATCGGACGTATTGTTCATTTATTTTTTCTTTTTTCATTAATAAAGCACTACCTTTGTCTGTAGCAACAAAACATTAATCAAGGAATTATAAACTATGATGTGGCAGATTGTATTATCACTGGTATGTGTGGCTTTTTTAGGAGCTATTCTGTGGGAAAAGAGACAAGGTAAGTTAATGCAATCTGCATCGGACCGGAAACTGGAGAATGTAAATTGTCTGTTTGATGCGATTCTGACGCATATTCATGCGTATGTTTTGGTAATCGATTCTGATTTCAAAGTCCTGAAAACTAATTATTATGATCTGACTCATCTCAGTCCGGACGGTAAAGAGAAGCGTGTAGGTGATCTGTTGCAATGCCGGAATGCCTTGTCTGCCAAAGGGGGATGCGGAACCCATGCTTTTTGCCAGGAATGTCCGGTGAGGGGAGCAATAGGAAACGCTTTCCGCCAGAAGAAAGAATTTACTGATTTGCAATCATCACTGAATATTGCCATAGACGAGCATGAATTTGTAAAGTGCGACGTAATGATCTCGGGAGTATTTATGACTCTGGATAGTGAAGAGCGCATGGTGCTGACGGTGCATGACATTACTTCGATTAAACAAACGGAAGAGGCGTTGGCTGAAGCGAAGGAAAAAGCGGAAAATGCAGATCGTTCCAAGTCCGCTTTTCTAGCCAATATGAGTCATGAAATCCGTACGCCACTGAATGCCATCGTCGGCTTTTCCGAACTGCTGGCAGCGGCCAATACAGAAGAAGAAAAGCAAAAATACCTGGAGATACTCCATACGAACAGCGAATTGCTATTACAGCTGGTTAATGATATTCTTGATTTGTCGAAGATTGAGGCCGGTACATTGGAGTTTGTTTATTCTGATGTCGATATCAACTTGTTACTGAATGATTTGGAACAATTGTTCCGTATGAAGATAGGCTCTAACTCGCCTGTACGGATTATAACAGAGCCCGGGCTGCCTTCGTGTATGGTTCATACGGATCGTAACCGAATTGCTCAGGTTGTGTCCAATTTTGTATCTAATGCAATCAAATTTACCACAGAGGCAGTATCCGTATCGGATATCAGTCTTCCGAGAATGGACTTCGGTTTTATGTTAGCGATACCGGTTCGGGTATTTCGGCGGATAAATTGGAGGGCGTTTTCGATCGTTTTGTGCGTTTGCAAAGTGATAAAAACGGTAACGGACTCGGACTCTCTATCTGTAAGACGATTGTAAATAAGCTGGGTGGGGAAATCGGAGCCGAATCTGAGGTAGGCAAAGGAAGTACCTTTTGGTTTACATTGCCCGAACATTCCGATATTAAACCCAAAGTCATCATTGAGAAAGAGCAGGAAGAATTGCCTTCTGCAGTACGGGTTCCGGTTATCGATGCGGGAAGTGATAAAAACTGAGCATACTGGTGGCCGAAGATATGGAAGACAATTATCGTCTTTGCGAAGCTATCCTCGCTTCACGTTACGAATTACATTGGGCTCACAATGGTGAAGAGGCCATTTCTCTTTTCCTGAAATTCCAACCGGACATTATCTTGATGGATATCCGTATGCCCGAGGTGAATGGCTACGAGGCTACGGAGGCTATCCGGCAGATGTCGGCTACAGTGCCTATCATTGCTCTTACTGCTTTTGCGTATGAAGAAGACCGCCAGAAAATCATGCATAGCGGCTTTACCGATTTCCTGACGAAGCCCATTTCGTCAAAAGTACTGTTGGGAAAACTGGAATCCTTAAAAAAGATTTAAGAAACATCTTATACCGGATTTATGTTGTATTTTTGCAACTTCTAATTTAATGTATGTATCTGCATGACTGCAAAGAACGACGATTATTTTCATTTGGGCCTGACTGATCAAGAAGTTCTCCAAAGCCGGGAGAAATATGGTGCCAACCTACTGACGCCTCCTAAGCGTCCTTCGCTCCTGAAGCTTTATTTGGAAAAATTTGAAGATCCTGTCGTACGTGTGCTGCTTATTGCAGCTGTATTCTCTCTTATCATTTCCGTTATCGAGAATGAGTATGCCGAAACGATCGGTATTATAGCCGCTATCCTGTTGGCAACCGGTATCGGTTTCTATTTCGAATACGATGCCAATAAGAAATTCGATTTACTGAATGCCGTTAATGAAGAGACTTTAGTAAAGGTGATTCGTAACGGGCGTATTCAGGAGATTCCGCGTAAAGATGTGGTAGTAGGTGACATTGTGGTATTGGAGACCGGTGAAGAGATTCCCGCAGATGGCGACTGATAGAAGCTATTTCTTTGCAGGTGAACGAATCGAACCTGACCGGGGAACCGGTGATTAATAAAACAATAATCGAAGCCGATTTTGATGAAGAAGCTACGTATGCTTCCAATCTGGTGATGCGCGGTACAACTGTGGTCGATGGCCATGGATCGATGAAGGTACTTCGTGTGGGAGATGCTACGGAGATTGGGAAAGTGGCACGTCAGAGTACGGAACAAACTACGGAGCCTACACCATTGAATATCCAGCTGACCAAATTGGCCAACCTGATCGGTAAGATCGGTTTTACCGTAGCCGGACTTGCTTTCCTTATTTTCTTTATAAAAGACGTTGTACTGTATTTCGATTTTGGGGCTCTGAACGGTTGGCATGACTGGTTGCCGGTGTTGGAGCGTACATTGAAATATTTCATGATGGCGGTTACCCTGATCGTGGTTGCCGTTCCCGAGGGATTGCCTATGAGTGTGACCCTCAGCCTGGCACTGAATATGCGCCGTATGCTTGCCACTAACAATTTGGTGCGTAAGATGCACGCTTGCGAAACAATGGGGGCGATTACCGTGATTTGTACAGACAAGACCGGTACGTTGACACAAAATCTGATGCAGGTGCACGAGCCCAATTTCTATGGTTTGAAAGATGGTGGGAAACTGGCAGATGACGATATCAGCAGACTGATTGCGGAAGGGATTAGTGCTAACTCCACTGCTTTTCTTGAAGAAACGGGAGAGGGTGAGAAGCCGAAAGGAGTAGGTAATCCTACGGAAGTTGCCTTGTTGCTGTGGCTGAATAGCCAGAAACGTAACTATCTTGAACTCAGAGAAGGAGCACGGGTGCTCGACCAATTGACGTTCTCGACTGAACGTAAGTTTATGCTACTTTGGTGAAGTCGCCGTTGATAGGCAAAAAGGTATTATATATAAAAGGTGCGCCCGAAATCGTGCTTGGCAAATGTAAGGAGGTGATTCTCGATGGCCGTCGTGTGGATAGTGTGGAATATCGTTCGACTGTCGAAGCACAATTACTGGGTTATCAGAATATGGCTATGCGTACACTTGGTTTTGCATTCCGTTTGGTGGAAGATAACGAACCGGATGACTGTGTGGCACTTGTTTCAGAAAATAACCTTAATTTCCTTGGAGTCGTTGCTATTTCCGATCCTATACGTCCCGATGTGCCTGCGGCAGTAGCTAAATGCCAGTCGGCAGGTATCGGTATCAAGATTGTGACCGGGGATACTCCGGCACCGCAACTGAGATTGCGCGTCAGATCGGGCTGTGGAAACCGGAAGATACGGAACGCAATCGCATTACCGGAGTTGCTTTTGCCGAATTGAGTGATGAAGAAGCATTGGATAGAGTGATGGACTTGAAAATTATGTCGCGTGCCCGTCCTACCGACAAACAGCGTCTGGTACAATTGCTGCAGCAGAAAGGAGCCGTTGTGGCTGTGACCGGAGACGGAACGAACGATGCGCCGGCGCTCAATCATGCACAGGTAGGGCTTTCGATGGGTACCGGAACTTCAGTTGCCAAAGAGGCCAGTGACATCACTTTGCTGGACGACTCTTTCAACAGTATCGGGACTGCTGTGATGTGGGGGCGGTCACTTTATAAGAATATCCAGCGTTTCATCGTATTTCAGCTGACCATTAACTTTGTGGCACTTCTCATCGTATTGCTCGGTTCTATTGTGGGAACAGAACTACCGTTGACTGTGACCCAAATGTTATGGGTAAATCTCATCATGGATACATTTGCCGCTTTAGCTTTGGCTTCTATTCCGCCAAGTGAGAGTGTTATGAACGATAAACCGCGTCGCAGTACTGATTTTATTATTAGTAAAGCGATGCAACATAATATATTCGGTGTCGGTACACTCTTTCTGGTAGTACTGATGGCGATGATATACTACTTTACAAATGCCGACGGTGGAATGACGGTACAGCGGTTGACCATTTTTTTCACCTTCTTTGTAATGCTTCAGTTTTGGAATCTGTTCAATGCTCGTGTGTTTGGTACTACCGATTCAGCATTCAAGGGTCTTACGAAGTCGTACGGAATGGAATTGATTGTACTGGCCATCCTGGTGGGCAGTTTCTTATAGTGCAGTTCGGTGGAGCTGTATTCCGTACAGAACCGCTCGACTGGCAAACATGGCTTATCATCATCGGTTCTTCTTCTCTCGTCTTGTGGATTGGAGATTGATTCGCTTAGTCAAAACGCTTAACTCAGAAATGAAAATGAAAGCTATTTATCACAGTGGGCGCAAAGAAAGTG